>VAPC010376724.1_pt1 | contig 15754 bp, 15 predicted proteins | sample 3395121 | NCBI WGS metagenome assembly VAPC01 (sample SAMN08290434, study PRJNA428436) | hydrothermal vent metagenome | isolation source: Deep-sea hydrothermal vent chimney | place: Indian Ocean: Southwest Indian Ridge | depth 1711 m m
GACGATTACATTCATTCCCTTAGCAGTGAGCCATTCAAGAACTTCTGCCATGTATTCGTCTTTCCAGCATTTAAAGAACCAGCGCGATGTCGGATGCACATGTACTACCGTATCGCCGTCCATTATGCCGTTCTGTTTAAAGATACTTTTTACTGAGGATCCGACATCTTCGGGGATGAACATATCAACATCCGTGTTATCCGTAGTTATTCCGAATTGCCTTACTATATCAAGGTTTTGCAGTGCCATGTGCCTGTTCTTGTCCACTTTGGCAAGATGAGTGTAGAGATATCTTTTTCCGGCAAAACCTTTTCTGCCGGGGTCACTGACCAGCCTGTATTTTGCGCCGGATATAAAGGATACAACAGCGGCTCTGTCTCCTCCCGTCAGATCTACTGTCATATCGAATCGCTTTCCGCGAATCTCTTTAAGAAACAGGAATTCTTTAATATATCTCGTTGCCAGAGGCAGCTGTTTGAGCTTTCTGTCATAGACTATTAACTCGTCAATGAGAGGACTGCCGGCAAGGACGTCCTCAGTGCCTGAATTGACAAGGACCGATACTTCAGCTCCGGGAAAAGTATCTTTTAATGCCCGTAGTGTCGGTACAGACAAAAGGACATCTCCGATATGCCTTAACTTGATCACAAGAATTTTTTTTATGTTATTAAAATCAGGAGCGTTCGAGGTCAAATTAACCGCCTTTCGCAGAGATCAGGTTTATAATTTTATCTACTGCTTTTTCAATTGGAAAGCCTGACGCCTTTATTTGAGCCAGCCTGCCCATGTCTTCGGAATTCAGCAGGGTGGCGGAGATCTTCTCCGCAAGTATTTCTGAATCCAAAGGGTCCTGAATTACAAACCCCTGTTTACCGTTTTCAATGAGTTCTGACGCGCCGTTGGAAGACGTTGTTACGACCGGAAGACCGGATGCCATAGCTTCAAGTACTGCATTGCTGAAAGGATCGTATATGGTCGGCAGCACAAAGATGTCAGAGACGGCGTAAAGGTCCTCGATCTTTTTTTCAGCTCCCCGGAATATAATGTCTTTGACGATACCGAGATTTTTTGCCTCCTCTGCATACCGCTGATTCACCGGCCGGCCGGCAACCATGAGTGTCAGGTCTTTTCTGTCCATCAGGGAAAATGCCTTGAAAAGGGTGGACAGTCCCTTTCTTCTAAAATCGCCTCCTGCGAATAGAATTATCCTGCTGTCCTTTATATCGGATCCGCCCAAGGATCTTTTAAGGGCTTCTTTTTTTTCTTTTCCCACAGGGCGGTATCTCTCAAGGTCGATACCGTTATGTATCACCTGTATCTTATCTTCCCGTACAGGGTAATGGTTTAAAATATCCTGTTTAACCATATTTGAGTTAGCTATTATTATCTTTGAATTCTCGAAACACTTTTTTTCAAGATACAGCAGGATGCGATGGTGCGGATTCAGTTTAAAGCTGAACCTTTTGACTGATGATTCTATGGTGCCCCGTTTTTTCAGCCATTCTCTGTGACATCCGTCACCCGCTCTGTAGATATCCTGCAGAAATGTCCGTTCGAAGCTAAGCACACAGTCAAACCTGTTATTTAACAGATTTTTTCTAAGCCTTGAGGCGAATAGCATGTTCGAACAGAAAGAAGGTTTTTTCAAGACGCTTATCCTGTGAATGCTGAAAGGCGCGTCCGGCCATTGGTCAGCTGTGAAGATATGTATTTCGTGTCCCTGAGAATGCAGTTCCCGCGATACAAGCTCCATGTACTTTTCAGCTCCGCCATAGGGCGTATAATTTTTTCGTATAAGGGCGATCTTCAATGTTTTTTTATGTATTTTCAGCCGAACACCCTGAAAAAAAGGTTGGGAAACGGCCTTCTATGCATTTGTTTTTACTTATTTTTTGCTGTATTATAACAAACTGACAATAATGATTCTCCAGTATATTGTATCGAAGCGGTAAACAAAATGATTAAGGACTTTTTAAAGAAGAAGAGATCAATTGCTGTTATCGGCCTGGGATATGTGGGGCTGCCCCTGGCTGTTGAACTGGCAAAGATCTTTCATGTTATCGGCTTTGATATTAGAAAAAGCCGTATAGATGAGCTTTCTTCAGGTTTTGACAGCACCGGTGAGGCGTCAAAAAAGGACCTTAAGTCTGTAAAAATTAATTTTACCGGTGATCCCGGCAGATTAAGCAATGCTTCTTTAATGATCGTAGCTGTTCCAACACCCATAGACATGCATAACATTCCCGATCTATCTCCTCTGGAATCGGCATCCCGGATTGTCGGTGAGAATGTGCGGAAAGGGACTACGATTGTTTTTGAATCAACGGTTTATCCCGGTGTCACAGAGGATGTCTGTATTCCTATAATCGAGGGATCTTCAGGAATGACCTGCGGCAGGGACTTTAAAGTGGGATACTCGCCTGAAAGGATAAACCCCGGGGATAAAAAGCACAGACTGCCTGATATTAAAAAGGTGGTCTCAGCACAGGATAAAAAGACTACTGACCTGTTGGCAGAGATATATGGTTCCGTGGTCAGGGCCGGGATCCATAAGGCGCCTGATATCAAGACTGCAGAGGCTGCCAAAGTAATAGAGAATATCCAGAGAGACCTGAATATTGCACTGGTAAACGAGCTTGCTATTATTTTTAATAAAATGGGTATTGATACTCAGGCGGTCCTTGATGCTTCCGCGACAAAATGGAATTTCATTCCATTCCGGCCGGGACTTGTGGGAGGCCATTGTATCGGCGTCGACCCTTATTATCTTACGTTCAAGGCGCAGGCACTCGGGTATCATCCTGAAGTCATTCTTTCCGGGAGAAGGATCAATGATAATATGGGCAAATACATAGCAGATAATATAGTTAAGCAGATTATCAGTTCCGGCCGGCCTGTAAAGGGCAGCAAAATTCTCGTACTGGGGCTTACTTTTAAAGAGAACATAGGAGATATCAGAAATACAAGGGTAGTAGATATTTGCAGCGAACTGAAAAAGTATGGAGTAAGAGTATCGGTACATGACCCGCATGCTGACAGGGGAGATGTTTTTAAAGAGCATAAGCTGTCACTTTTGCGGAAACCCGAAGACAAAAAACCTTATGACGGAATAGTCCTTGCTGTAGCCCATAGCGCGTACAATAAATTTTCTCTCAAATATTTAAGAAGGCTTTGTAAGGGGAACCCTGTTCTTATTGATGTTAAAGCTTTTTTTGAAAGAGAAAAAGCAGTAAAAGCAGGATTTCAATACTGGAGATTATAATGAAAACAATTCTTGTGACTGGCTGTGCAGGGTTCATCGGATGGAAAGTCTCACAAACTCTGCTTGAGAGAGAAAAAAGGGTGATAGGGGTTGATAACTTAAATGACTATTATGACCCGGCACTAAAGAGATGGCGGCTGAAGATATTGAAGAAATATCCAAATTTCAGTTTCCACAAGTTTGATATCGGGAACTATGCTAAGGTCAGGAACCTTTTTAAGAGTGATAAATTCGACGCAGTTATTAATCTTGCGGCAAGGGCCGGTGTCAGGGCGTCTGTAGAGGACCCATGGGCGTATCTGGATACAAATACAAAAGGGACCCTTAATCTTCTTGAGTGCTGCAAAGATTTCAAAGTCAAAAAATTTGTTCTGGCTTCCACTTCCAGTGTCTACAGCCACGGAAAAATGCCTTTTGCAGAGGATGAGAAGACTGATTCACCGCTTGCCCCATACTCTGCTACCAAAAAAGGCGCTGAGGCATTAAGTTACTCTTATCACTATCTGTATAACCTTGATATAAGTGTTTTGAGATACTTTACTGTGTACGGACCGGCGGGCAGGCCTGATATGAGCATATTCAAGTTTGTAAAAAATATGGATGCCGGCAAGGCCATCCCTGTCTTTGGCGACGGAAACCAGACAAGAGATTTTACTTATATAGATGATATTGCCGACGGGACGATCAGGGCTTTAAGACCAACTGGCTATGAAGTGTTCAACCTCGGCAGTGATCATCCTGTAAAGTTAAAGTACGTGATCAGTCTACTTGAAAAGCATCTTGGAAAGAAAGCAAAGATCAGGAGACTTAAGAGGCACCCTGCTGATGTGACAGCGACATGGGCGAATATCAGCAAGGCCAAAAAACGCCTGGGCTGGAAACCTGAGACCTCTCTTGAAGAAGGAGTTGAGAATACGGTCAGGTGGTTTATGGAGAACAAAAAGCTTTTATTGAAGCTAAAGTGGCCTAAATAACGTTAAGTGATTTTTTCTTTTATAGCGGATTTAAGGATCTTGAAATTCTCACTTGCATAATATTTTCTCTGTTCTTCTTCCAGCAAAGATCCGAGTTTGACTGTATAGTCTTGTTTATTGAAAGAGTCAATTCCTTTAAGTATTTTTGTCAGGATTTCGTCTGACGCGTCCAGGCTGACCCCTTTTTTAAATAAAAACTCCATATCAAAAACATCTCTTATTTCTTTTCTTTCCAGGAACGCGGCTATCTTTGCTTTCATCATTTCCTCGATAGAGATTGTTTTTAAGAAAACTTGCATATTTGTATACTTGCTGTAAGCTATTGACTGTTCGGATTTAATTTGTTTTGTTTCTTTCCTTATTTCTATTTTTAGACGTCGCGGGTAGTCATTAGACCTGAGTTCAAACAGTAATGTGAAGAACTTATTGGCAGAGTCTGTTAATTCATAGAATTCGGAAAGGGAGTCTTTTAAATTATTAAATAATTTATCCGTATCAATATCTTTAATAACCCAGAAATCCAGATCTACTGAAAATCTGTTTAAACCATAACAAAGCCTTAACATAGTTCCGCCGCCGAAGACAAGATCATTCAATAATCTCTTGCTGTTTAATCTGTCCAGCACTTCTAATTCGAACTGTTCCTGTTTTATTAGATCCTGCATAGCCTGCTCACAATGTTTTTAGTTTTCAATGGATATAATTTCATGATCTTTGCAACTCTTTTGTTGTCCAATTTGTCTAAATCAAGGGAGCTTAGGTCGATCTTATATTTCCCAAAAGAAAAAAGATAAATTGAATCTATAAACGCCTTTTCTTTAGTTGCAATAAATATATCATTATCTCTAATAAAGTCGAAATAGTATTCTTTCTTAAGTTTATAGAAATTAAAGGCTGTTCCTTTAATATCAAACCTGACTGAGCGTTTTAATGCCGCATTTTCAAAGAAATCTCTTTGGACCTGGGTGGTAACCTCGTAAAATGAAAGGGCAGTCATAAAAGAAACATATGAAGGGACCTGCAAGACATTAGAAATCCTGTAAAAGTCTTCCCTGGTGTAATTTGCCCATTTCTCATCTAATACATAGAGATTCTTTTTTAACCTTATGAAGATCCCCTGCCGGGTATATCGGGAACATAGATTCCGCGCTGACCCCGTTGCTATTACAAGCAGTTCCTGAAGGTCTTCAACAGTAAAATACAATCTCTCTTTTAGTTTTTTTAACTCAAGGTATCGCATACTAAGAACATATAATCACCATTAATGATTATTATATATGCTTAATAATGATTTGTCAATAAACCCTGCAAATATGCGCAATATACTGTTTTATAAGGAAATTAATGGATATTGGTTCTACTATCAGATTAACAGGGCAGAATCAATCAATAATTAAGTATTGTGTCCCCGAGGAATTCAATTACTACAATCATTCTTCGTGTGAAATGCAGTTATTGATGAATTTGGTTAAATCATCGTAATCTTCGTTGTCGGCCTTTTTCATGGCAGAGATATATTGTTCTCGAATTTTGTGCCCCTCTGACTTGAGTTGGATTTGGGGCCATTTGGGAATGGGGTATTGAATTGAATTAAGAAAAATGTCTGTAACAAGTCGGGCGTGTCTACCATTGCCGTTGTTAAATGGGTGAATTCTAGTAAGGCGGTTCTGAAGACGTGCAACAATTTCGACTGGTGACATCTTGGATCCGGTTGAATTCCAAAACTGAAAATCATCACACAAAACTTGTACCTGCTCCGTAATTAGTGGCCAATCTATGCCAATATTGACATTGTGAGTCCGATATTTTCCACCCCAATTCCAAATTTCGCCAAACATGTCATTATGAAGCTGGCGTATAAATATATCTGTAAGCCAGTCGGCGCCTTTTACTTTGTTTTGATTTTTAAAAATATATTTGTCGTATGCATTTGCGATAGTTTCCAATTCAGCTGCATCTCGAGCACGCTGAGTTGTGAGTTGTGTGAGACGCAATCCCGATGTGTCGCTACCCGCAGTTTCGCCAGAAGGCTTTGTCTTATCAGTCATTTTCGTTTTGCCATAATCGCTGGCTTCGATCGGCGAGTATTTCGTCTGTTCTTTTTTCCAGGAGTTTAAGGAAGATTTCCCTATCCGACGCTTGGTTTTCCAATGCCATGGATCCCATAGATTGCTTTAATCGTTTCAAGGCAAGTTTTCGTGCGCGTCCGCGGAGTACTTCTTTTATGGATTTCTTTGGTTGGGGATCAATGTATAGCTCACATGAAAGTGCGGCGAATATGCGTTTTAGGGTCCCCCACCTGGGGTCGCGCTTACCCGATTCAATTTCTGCCAAATGAGGCTGTGTGACCTTAGCTCTTTTTGCCAGTTCTCGCTGTGTCATGCGCAGGTAACTTCGAAGAACTTGTATCCATTCTGAAATTGACGCGGGTGCACCTTCAGATCTAGCCGATTGTTGATCCAGGCGATCTAAAAACATATCGTCCAGGATGGTAAGACGTCTTCTTCTCATAATGATAATATATATGATATATCATATTAAATCAAGAGAGAATGATATGATATATCATATCAAATATATGATTAATAGAATCAAAAAATAACATAAATATCTATCTAATCATATCAAAAACGCTGAACTAATTGATATTAAAGAGTTTTACTGACATTACTATACTCTATAGAGTATAGCAATGCCGTACATATAAACGCAATTTCACACCAAGTCACATAACAAATAATTATCTAGTTTCTTTGTTATATCAGATTATCAGGGCATAATTAATAATTAAGTATTGTGTCCCCGGAATCCAGTTGTGTCCCGTTGTGGTAGTGCAATTCCTGTATTGTCTCCGAAGCACCTGACTGGTCAATGCTTTACATCTAAGTTGTCCAGTAGTCGGCTCAATAATTCTTTTAGCATTCTTAAACATCTGTCCTTCTTGGGTTTTGGAAGTGAACAAATATATTCTGCGAATCTTGTCTTTTCAAAAGATCGGATCATGATCACCCCTCCGTAGGGTTTCTCTCTAGACGTCTCTCGGTAGAACTGATCCATATTTATTTTCTTTGGAAGGATCAGTGCATTTTCTATTCCCTTATCCAGCACTGTTTTTCTGTTGCTTTTCGGTATCCTCTCGATGTGCAGATTTCCCTCAACTTTGGGAAGCGCGCTTGCGACATCGAAATCATAAAGAAGCATAAGCTTGCGTGGCACAATCCTTGAGTTTGAGATGATAAACTCCTTGACCTTATCTAATGCAGTATTGCCAGTAAATACAGCGTTTCCTTCTTTATTGTATGAGCCAACCCATTCAATCTTGACTTTTGCATCTCCAAAATATAGGTCTTTCACCTCATTGAAGTATCGCTCGTCCGATTGGCCCTCAACAAGTATTACTGGTGTATTGGTTAAATCCCTATGGAGGTGACTGATGCTGAAAACTTCATTGACCTTTTTCACGTGTTCCCATCCAGGGAATTCGCCGAGGTCACTAATGGAGACGCGTTTCCGAATTCGTTTAAAGATGAATACCTTTTCGTCCGCTAACGGCTCGTTGTGAATGACGAATGGTGAATGCGTGACGATGAATATCTGCCTATCGTCTGGAAACAGTTTCCTGAAGTAGGACCTTAATCTTAACTGAAGGTTTGGGTGCAGGTTATTTTCCGGTTCGTCAATGAGAATTGGCGCACCATTTGATACTCCTAGATCATAGGTCAGAAAGGATGTCATCCCGAGAATTTGTTTCTCTCCTGAACTAAGATTTCGAAAGGGAAAGGCCACGTTTCCCTTTTTCATGATGACCCCTTTGCCGTCTTGCGATAGGGCATGGACTGATAAGGAGGGTATCAGTTGTGCAATCGCATTGTTTATGGGCAACGTTTCTAGTGTGTATTTCGGTCTTCCAAACTGTTTCCTTAGATTTAATGGATATTTATTCCAAGTACGTTCCTCCTCCTTAATCCACGAATATAGAGTAGATATACCGAGTTCAGAGCTGAAACCTGCTCCGTCTGTTGAGCGACGCCCCTTCCAGTTTGAGCCATCTGTGTTGAATCTGTAGGAACTGACTGCCCTATTAAGATCATGATCCATGTAAATACTTCCAAGTATCCGTTTGGAATGTTTGTTTCGAAGGAAATTTTGACAGTGGCATATTTGCTCTGCCCCTGCCTTCATGTAGAAGTGGTGGTACTGGCTGCTTACATTGTTGTCAAAGCCAAGTGTGATTACCGATGACGTTGTCAGCTCGTCCAAACTTGGGATGGGTGAGCCGGGGTAGCGAATGCTGTTGATTTCTGATAAGTCGAGAAGAATTTTGATTTCACGGAGCTCTCCACTATCCAGCTTGGGTATATTAAGGTTGCAGAAATCATGGATAATGTCCACAACTGTAGATTTTCCAACACCGTTCTCACCAGCAAATAAAATCACTCGATAGGGGTTTTTGTCCACAGATAAGAAGCTCAGGTCTTGGTCTCCCAATATGGGGTGTTTCCTAAGCTTTAATTTCAAAATTTTCATTTATTGAACAACCTCAATTGAACACAATTCTGATTTCACATATGATGATTTAACAAGCACATTTAACCAGTGATTATTTTTTTTCTCTGTTATATCAGAAAAAACTCTTTTATTGTTCACTAAATATCGTCCTGAGCGCGAGGTCTATGTCCGTGTATTTAAACTTATACCCTGCATTTAATGCCTTTTCAGGCAATACCCGCTGACCTGTCAGAAGCAAGTCTCCGAGTTCTCCAAGAGTCACTTTGACTGCAAAGCCCGGAACAGCCAGCCAGGAAGGTCTTGAAAGTGCTCTTCCAATTGCAGAAGAGAGTTCTCTATTGGTCACTGGATTTGGTGCGGTGGCGTTAACAGGGCCTGAAACAGTTTCATTTTCAAGCGCGTATCTGATAATGCCTGTCTCATCATCCATGTGTATCCACGAAAACCATTGTTTACCATTGCCAACCGGGCCTCCTAAAAAGAATTTAAACGGAATTGTCATCGGCGGAATGGCGCCGCCGTCAGACTCAAGTACTCCTCCGGTGCGGATAAGCACCACGCGTAAACCAAGCTCTTGTGCTTTGATTGCCTCAGCCTCCCACTTTACGCATACGTTTGCAAGGAAATCCGAGGAAGGGAGATTGTCTTCTGTAATATATTCATCTCCGTGAGCACCGTAAAAACCTATAGCAGATGCACTGATTAGAACTTTTGGTTTTGGATTTGAATCCTTTATTGACTCCACAAGTGCGCGTGTTACGTTTATCCGGCTTGAGAGTATCCGTTCTTTCCGCGCCTTTGTCCAGCGGCCTGAAGCGATTGATTCTCCCGCAAGATTAATAACAGCGTCAATATTTGACAGCATGTCATTTGATATCAGATCGGGCGGGTTCCAGGTGAGTTTATCTTCTGAATCTGTCTGGCGTCTTGTGGTTATAATGACCTTATGGCCGGAGTTTCTGAGCTCTTTAGTTAATGCTCTGCCTATGAACCCCGTACCCCCTGTAATTAATACATTCATTAAACAGATTATATCAAATATTTGCCGGTAATTTTATTTGATTATGAGCACTGAATCTGATATATATACTGAAAGCCATATAAATACATGAAGAAGAATTACAAAACATGAAATGCAGGAAACCTTTATTATTTAGTGAAAATTATTTTGTAGAATGACTGTCTGTTGTTTTTTGAAGCTCTCAAATGCCCCGTTGTTAATTGAATCACGCATTTTACTGAAAAAATCGAGATAGAAATAGAGATTATGGATAGTGTTAAGCCTCATTGAAAGGATCTCTTTGCTCATAAACAGGTGTCTCAGATATGCCCTGGAATAATTCCCGCATGTGTAGCAGCTACATTCAGGATCAAGCGGAGTCTCGTCTGTTTTATATTCTTCACGTTTGATACTGATCCTTCCCCTGCTGGTAAACAACGTCCCGTTCCTTGCGTTTCGGGTGGGCATGACGCAGTCGAACATATCAATACCAACTGAAACAGCCTCAAGCACATCAAGGAGGTCGCCTATTCCCATAAGATATCGGGGCTTGCTCTCAGGCAGAAGAGGTGTAGTAAAGCTAACCATCTCATACATCAATTCTTTAGGCTCGCCTACACTTAGTCCGCCAATAGCGTACCCGTCAAAATTCATTTCGAGCAGTTGTTCGGCACTCTGTTTTCTCAGGTCCGCAAATGTTCCGCCCTGAACTATTCCGAAAAGTGCCTGGTTTTGATTCTTTGTATCCAGGCATCTTTTTGCCCATTTCGTCGTCAGTTCAAGAGACTTAAGCGTATATTCTCTGGAAGCAGGATATGGTGTGCACTCATCAAACGCCATTGCAATGTCAGAGCCGAGGGCACCCTGTATCGCCATTACTATTTCCGGGGTTATGAAGTGCTCAGAGCCGTCAAGATGTGATCTGAATGTAACCCCGTCACCTGTTATTTTTCGCAGTGGCGAAAGGCTGAATACCTGGAAACCTCCGCTGTCTGTAAGAATAGGCCCTTTCCAGTTCATAAATTTATGCAGGCCGCCGAGATTTTTTATTACTTCGTGCCCTGGCCTCAGATACAGGTGATAGGTGTTGGAAAGGATGATCTCAGAGCCTATATCAATGAGCTCACCCGGGTTCATTGCTTTTACTGTCGCGTTGGTGCCGACAGGAATAAATGCGGGGGTGTTAATAATTCCTCGCGGAGTTTGAATCTGCCCCAGACGCGCATTACCGTCAGTTTTTATTAATGTATACGTAGCTTTCAACTATTAACTTTTAACTTCACACTTTTAACTTAGTAATGACTGGTCCATATACCGGCGGCAATCGCAAGGAAACTCATACCGAGCACAAACCAGTGAAAAACCTGAAGCATGTAGAACACCTTTTTGGTATCATACTGCCCGCCTTCAGGTTTGGCGAAAAGCTTTTTAAAGATGATCTTCTCAAGGCCGAATAAAAGTGACGCGTACACTGCCCAGACGCATATCATTATCCAGACTCCGATACTCAGGCCTTTCTCGTATAGCAGGTAAAAGCCGGTAATGCCGGCAAGAACTACCATTATCTTGGCGATCTTTCCAAACCGGTGCTCAACGCCCTGAAACATCAGGACCTGCTCAAGAGATTTATCTTCCCGCAGTATCATGGGAAAGGTAACAAGTGTTACGAACGCAACTCCTCCGATCCACATAACGATTGAGAGTACGTGAACTATTAATGAAATTATATAAAGCATAAAAGCCCCCTCTCCTATAGTAGATCTGTCGAACCTGCTGTCAATGAGTATGTCATAGTGAGCTTGTTAATCCGTCCATTTTATTTAAGATGATGAGCTTGTCCGCCTCAGGCGGACTTGTCGAACCTGCCTGCCGGCAGGCAGGTCACATTCTTTCCGGTGCGTTAACACCTAGGATTTTCAGGCCCTCCTCAAGCACTATCTGTACTGCCCTGCAAAGGTTCAATCTTGCTGAAGTAAGTGATTTGTCATCAGATATGACCCTGTGCCTGTTGTAGTACGAGTGAAATGATCCTGCCAGTCCCTGCAGGTAATATGTGATCCTGTGCGGTTCAAAAGCTAATACCGCCCCTTCAACGACCAGCGGATACTGAAGAAGTTTTTTAATGATAGATATATCATCGTCTTCTGTTAACGCAGTCAGGTCTGCGGCCCGGACTACTAATTCCGTACTTTCAATCCCCATCTTTCTGAATATGCTGGAGATCCTTGCGAACGCGTACTGAACATAGAATACAGGGTTTTCCGAAGACTCTTCCTTTGCAACCTCAATGTCAAAATCAAGCTTACTATCAGACCGCCTTGTGAGAAATATGAATTTCGCGGTATCTGAACCTACCTCATCAATGACCTCGCGAAGAGTTATGAATTCACCCGATCTTTTGGACATCTGTACCGGCTCCCCGTGCCTCAGAAGCGTAACCATCTGGATAAGAATTACCTTAAATTTGTCTTTTGAAAGGCCGAATGCCTCAAGCACCGACCTGATCCTCGGAATATAACCATGGTGGTCAGCTCCCCATATATTAATAATTGTGTCGAAACCCCTGTCGAGCTTATCCTTGTGATAGGCGATGTCAGGGGCAAAATAAGTGTATTCTCCGTCCTGTTTGACTACAACCCTGTCTTTGTCATCTTCAAAGTCAGATGATCTGAACCACTGAGCACCGTCTTTTTTATATATAAAATTATTTTCCCGGAGTATGCTTAGAGAACTCTCAACTTTGTCTTTCTCGTATAGCTCTTTTTCACTTTGCCATCTGTCAAACTCGATTCCAAAGTCTTTAAGGTCTTTTGCTATATCGGCAAGCATCATTTTATAGGCGAGGTTTTTAAAAAATTCTTCGCATTCTTCAAATGGCCTGTTAAGATATTTGTTTCCTTCTCTGCCGGCAATTTCCCCTGCAATAGTATCAACATAGTCTCCTTTGTACCCATCTTCCGGAAATGAAATGTTGTTACCAAGCAGCTGCTGATATTTTGAATATACCGACTTCCCCAACAGTTTTACCTGTAAGCCGGCATCATTAATGTAATATTCTTTTTGTACTTCAAATCCTGCCGCGCAAAGAAGATTGCTGAGCGCTTCGCCTACAGCAGCGCCTCTGCCATGTCCTATATGCAGAGGCCCGGTAGGGTTGGCGCTTACAAACTCAATTTGTACCTTTCTACCTGCCCCGATATTGGCCCTAAATGAAGAATGCTTCTCAACTAAGAGCAATTCTAATTGCTCAAGGAAGAATTCCCTATTAAATGTAAAGTTGATAAACCCGGGGCCTGCTATTTCTATTTTTTCAAAAGGTCCGGGCAGAGTATTTATTTCATTCAATAGCTCTTCCGCAATTTGTCTCGGAGGTTTTTTCAAAACCCTTGTCAGCTCCATTGCAACGGTTGCCGCGACATCGCCGTGCAATTCATTTCTCGGAATTTCTATCTCGATCTTCGGCATGCAGTCCAGTCCCCATGCCGGGCCTAGTTTTTTTAGCGCGGATTCAATTATTGCAGTTATTGTCTGTTTCATGAATAATAAGTTTAAAGATAAGTTCCCTGTAAGTCAACGTAATGCAGGTCAGCCCGAGCGGATAGAGTGATAGATTTTTTTATTCATTATATTTGCAATGAATCTATTCAAAGGCTCCTATATGGGAAAGTAGAATAGACTTGACAAATAGAGTTATCTGATATATATATAAGTCATACAAAACGATATTTTGTAAGACAGGAAGGAGGCTAATATCAAAAAAAAGAAAAAGAGCAGGTTTGCTACATCTTTTACAATGCGATTTGATGCTTTTACTCTGGCAATGCTTGAAAGGATAGCCTATGAAGAGGACAAGACCAGACCGGAGGTTATCCGGTCGGCAGTTAAGTTCCTGTATCTCAAGAAATACGACGAAAAAGAGCTTGAGAAACTGAGGAAAAAATTCAGGTCGAGTCTTTTGGGTGATGAGTAAACTGCCGGGATCTGGGAATTATAGGCATTTATCCGGTACGATGAGCTATTCTGGATAATCCTCCGTTGAATTGAAAATGGGCATGGCCTTATAACTATGGGTTGATATGGGGATATGTGTTCATCGGTGTGTAATAATCCCTCCGAGTTGATAAAATATTAGCATTTATCGTTTAAATTCAAGCGGTTAACATCCTACTTATCATTAATTGTAGAGCTGGATCTCGCACATTTGGTGTATTGCACTCTTCTAAATGAAGGGCTTTTCAAGTTCCGCCGATGCTCATGAACGGAACTTTATGCAGCAATCCATTAATAAAGAAGATAAGCCCGGGGCAGTAGTGTTTCATGGGATGTTCCACGTGGAACATCTTTCCTGGCCGGTATAAAGGCAGGAGGCTATTGCGTCAGGTCAGCATCGGCGCATTGAGGTTTAGATATGACGGATGCTAATGGCTATAATAATCCACAGAGTGTAAACATATCCACAATGTTCCACGTGGAACATTGTGTTGAGCAGTGATCTATGCTAAGGTTGTTGAACGGTTTGTCAAGTGGCTCAACCGTGGATGACGGATGTATGGGGCATGGATCATGGTGCATCACTGATCAGGGCGGCCAGATAGACTTCAGCTGGCAGGTGGAGGTTCTGTCACTTGATATGGGTAATTAAAAGAATATAAATATATCCACAATGTTCCACGTGGAACATTGCCATTGAGTAGATGTATTTAATCATGCAATATATACGGGGAGAGTGAATGTTAGTTCTAGGCATTGATACATCATGTGACGACACTGCTGCATCAATAGTTGATAAGGGGACGTCGGTTATTTCCAGCATAGTCTCCAGTCAGAATGAGATCCACAGCAAATATGGCGGAATTGTGCCTGAATTGGCTTCCAGAAGACATCTTGAAATGCTATGGCCGGTTGTTGATGAAGCACTGTATAAGGCCGGTGCTGTGCTTGATGACATATCTGCAATAGCTGTGTGCCAGGGTCCGGGCCTAATTGGTTCTCTGCTTGTAGGGGTGTGCTTTGCAAAATCATTGGCATATGTGAAAAATATACCTCTCATTGCTGTTAATCACCTTGAGGGGCACATTTTTTCAAGTTTCCTGCAGAAGGAAAAGCCTGAATTCCCCTTTGTGACTCTTGTTGTATCCGGAGGGCACACAAGTATTTATGAAGTCAGGGGTTTTGGTAAATACATTGAGATGGGCAGAACATTGGATGATGCTGCCGGTGAGGCATTTGATAAAGTTGCCAAACTGCTGCAATTAGGTTATCCGGGCGGGCCGTTTATTGATTCCTTATCTGAAGAAGGTGATCCAAAGGCCATTTTGTTTCCGCGTCCCAATATTAACAAAGGTCTTGACTTCAGTTTTAGTGGATTGAAGACAGCTGTCCTGACGCATATTAAAAAAGAGCCGCTTGCAAAGAAGCAGGATATTGCCGCGGGGTTTCAGGCAGCTGTGGTTGATGTTCTTGTTGATAAGACAATAGCTGCTGCAAGAAACAGGAATATTAAGAGGATAGTATTGGCGGGTGGTGTATCTGCCAACAGGGAGCTGCGTCAGGGGATGGAAAAGAGAGCCGGAAATGAAGATATAAAAACCTATCTTCTCCCTGCCGATTTGTGCACTGATAATGCCGCAATGATAGCCTCTGCCGGATTTTTTCATTTTAAAGAGGGAGATATAGCTAAATTTAATTTAAATCCAAAGGCTTACCTTCCGCTAGGATTGCCGGCGTCAGACATATAAGGGAACTGGATTATGTCGGTCCCGGGAAAAGCAATTCTTATGTATGCCTGGCGCGTTTGGATACCATAAAAGATACTGCGGATATAAAAAGAACAATGCTGATCGCCTGAGATACAGAAACATAATTGAAAATAAATCCTCTGTCGTCCGCGCGGAAAAACTCAACAGTAAATCTCACTGCGGAATAAAGAAGAACATATGTCCATATAAGCTGTCCGTCAAAGCTTTTGTTCTTTCGTAATTTCAATAGCAGAAGAAAGATCAATAAAAC
>VAPC010363256.1_pt1 | contig 15726 bp, 13 predicted proteins | sample 3395121 | NCBI WGS metagenome assembly VAPC01 (sample SAMN08290434, study PRJNA428436) | hydrothermal vent metagenome | isolation source: Deep-sea hydrothermal vent chimney | place: Indian Ocean: Southwest Indian Ridge | depth 1711 m m
GCTGATTTACTAAGCTTATCAGTACCAGAAATGACTGCACTACTAGGTGGTATGCGTGCCCTTAACGCGAATACTGACCAAACTAAACACGGTGTATTCACGAAGAAACCTGGCACATTAAGCAACGACTTCTTCGTTAACCTATTAGATATGTCAACGAAGTGGTCTAAGTCTTCTGAGGAAGGTGTTTACGAAGGCCGTGACCGTCAATCAGGCAAGCTTAAGTGGACAGCAACTCCAGTCGATTTAATCTTCGGTTCAAACTCAGAGCTACGTTCAATTGCTGAAGTGTATGCATCTGACGATGCTAAACAGAAGTTCGTTGATGACTTCGTAGCAGCGTGGACTAAAGTAATGACGCTAGACCGTTTCGACCTACGTTAATTCAATATCAATCGTGTTAAGTTATTAAGCGTTTATAGCGACAGAAAAATAGAGTGATAACAAGGCATAAATTTTGACACGTAGTTATTCTACTTAAAAAATTTATAACGCAGTTAGCGCTTTATTTAGCACGCTAGAAAGATTAAATGTTTAAGTCGATTGATATCACATTTTCGCAACCAACAAAGCCGCTAAGTTAGCGGCTTTTTTACTATTTAGTACTAGTGCACAAGCGAAAAAAAATTGCAGAGCTTAAAGCTGAAATTTGGCGGTTAAAAGTAAGGTTTCAGAAATAAGAGAACGGCTTTATTAAGCCCCACATGCTAAGCCTTTGGAAACATACCTATTAAATCTGTATAAAAAGTAATGCCTGTGAGATTATTTAGTTTCACTTCATTAAAAAATTGCTCATTGCAATAAATCAAATCACCACCTTCAAGCTTAGATTTGTATAAACTTTTCTTATAAATATCCTCTTTGTCAAAAACAAGCGATTTTAAACCGTCCTCAAAACCATCTGTATATTTAATTTCTGTAAGTTGAGGATCTTCTTTACCAAAGGTGAGAAGGTTAAATAACATCATCTCACCACGGTCAGTATTAATTTTTATAAATTCACCAAAGTCAGCTATTAAAGGCTTTAGCACCGAGTACGCAGACATTTTTAAAACAATATATGTACCAACAATATTTATATCAAAGTCATCTGTTGATTCGGGATTAAAGGTCAAATCCAAATGCTCGCCATCCCACAGAGAATAAAGCGACTGATTTTCATATGGCAACCTTTGAAGCCTAACGAGTAATTCATTAATACTGAGCTTTGAGTGCTTAACCATTTGCTTAGCTAATATAAATGAATCTAAATTTAATGCTGTCACACTATCTTGCGGCAACTCTACATGATACAAATTCATAACCCCTTCCACAATTCTGTAGTTAAAAAAACAGAACTAGGCATTGTTCCTTTTTAGTGACCAGCTTAAAACTCGAACAATTAAAAATGTGTTCGCTCTAATTATGCTTTGTCAAATCAACAATACTGCCCTGCAGCAAAGCCGCAGCTCCACGCATATTGGAAGTTGTAGCCGCCTAGCCAACCAGTGACGTCGGTTACTTCACCAATAAAATAAAGACCTGCTGATTTTTTTGCTTCGAAGGTTTTTGAGCTTAACTCATCGGTATCTACGCCACCGAGTGTAACTTCGGCTGTTCTGTAGCCCTCTGTGCCATTGGGTTTAATTTGCCAGTTGTGAATGTAGTCATGTAGCGCGTCGACCTGTGCATGGGTTAGCTGGTTTACATTGCAATCAGGTATTGCTTTGGTGTCGTGCAGCATTTCAACAAAGCGTTTGGGTAAAATAGTTGCAAGGGTATTTTTTAGTGACTTTTGACCTTGGCTTTGACGCCACTGCTCAAGTTGCTGTTTTACATCAAGCTCAGGTAATAAGTTGATGTAAACGCTCTGGCCTGCACGCCAAAACGAGCTGATTTGCAAAATAGCGGGCCCCGACAAGCCACGATGAGTAAAGAGGATATTTTCTTTGAACTGGGTGCCATCTTCACTCGTCACTACACATGGGATACTGATCCCCGATAAACCATCAAAACGATCTTTATCATGCTGGTGCAAAGTAAATGGCACCAATGCGGCCATGGTTGGTAACACCGTTAAGCCAAACTGTTCAGCTATTTTATAGCCAATGGGTGATGCGCCAAGTTTCGGCATGGTTAAACCACCGGATGCCACCACCAATGACCCGCATTGATAAGTGTCTTGCTCGGTTATAACTTCATAACCAGCATCGTTTTTTATCACGCTAAGTACTTCGTTACGAAGAGCAATGTTTACCCCAGCCCACTCACACTCAGTTAAAAGAATATCAACGATATCTTGCGCGCTGTTATCACAAAATAGCTGGCCCAGCGTTTTATGGTGATAAGCCAAACCATGACGGTCCACCAGCTCAATAAAGTCATGTTGGGTATAACGGCTTAAACAGGATTTTACGAAGTGAGGATTAGTACACAAGTAGTTGTCTGGGCTTGCGTTTTCATTGGTGAAGTTACAACGCCCACCACCGCTTATTAAAATTTTACGGCCAGGCTTTTTGCCCATATCAAGCACAGTAACATTGCGACCTCGATAGCCTGCTTGTGCTGCACACATTAAACCTGCGGCACCGGCACCAATCACAATTACATCTACTTGGGTCATTACTCATACTCACTAAAAAAATTTAGCTGATTATAACAAGATATTACGCGTTCGTTGTTAACTTAGTCATTTTTTTGAAAAAAGATAAACCCGAAAAACGAAATAAAGCAAAAACTCTATAACAGTAAATTAGAACTTTATAATTAGAAAAAAGCTGAAAAACCTAATTAAAATTTATATTTAGCCATCTATACACTTAGTTATAACCAAAATAGAGACAAACATAACAAAACGATATTTTAACTATATTTACATTTATTTTACCTTTGTCCCCCTTCGCGGAAAGTGGTGCGAAGCAACTTATAACAATCTAGGGATCATTATGACAACTCACAACTTGAAAAAGTGCGCAATTGCATTAAGCCTCACAGCGTTATTTGGGACAACAGCAGCAATGGCTGCACCAAACCAAATGTTACCACCATCAATGGCAGATACTGCAGCAAAACTACAAGGTCAAAGCGGTTTTGGTACGCAATTTATTATTAAATACAAAAATAGCAACGCAGATATGACCACGATGTCTGCCGCTGAGCAAACGCCAGCTATGATGAACCAAAAAGCACAAAGCTTTGTAAAAAATTTCAGTAGCAAAAAAGGCTTAGCAAAAGCTCAGTATGTACGCGCAATGGCAATGAGCAACCACCACGTAATGCGCGCTGATAAAAAACTTTCAGCCAATGAAGCACAAGCATTTATGCAAGAAGTTATGGCAACTGGCAACGTTGAATACATTGAAATTGACCAAATGCTACAACCTTTCGCAACACCTAATGATCCGCGTTATTCTGACCAATGGCACTACTACGAGCAAGCAGGTGGCTTGAATCTGCCAACAGCATGGGATAGCGCAACTGGTAGCGGTGTAACTGTTGCTGTCCTTGATACAGGTTACCGCCCGCATGTTGATTTAAACGCAAACATCTTGCCTGGCTACGATATGATTTCGAACCTATCTGTTGCCAACGATGGTGGTGGCCGTGACAGCGACGCTCGCGACCCTGGCGATGCAGTTGTACGCGGTGAATGTGGTACAGATCAAAATGGCGATCCTTCACCAAAGGCAGATCAAGACTCCAGCTGGCATGGTACTCATGTAGCAGGTACAGTTGCTGCGGTCACGAATAATGGTGAAGGCGTTGCTGGTGTTGCTTATGACGCGAAAGTTGTACCAGTACGTGTGCTTGGTAAATGTGGTGGTTTAACATCTGATATTGCAGACGGTATTATCTGGGCGTCAGGTGGCTCAGTCTCTGGTGTACCTGCAAATACTAACCCTGCTGATGTAATCAACATGAGTTTAGGTGGTGGGGGTGCATGTAGCTCAACAACACAAAATGCTATAAACCAAGCGCGCAACAACGGCGCAGTTGTAGTTATCGCCGCTGGTAACAGTAATGATAATTCGGCTAACTACAATCCAGGTAACTGTAATGGCGTTGTAAACGTTGCCTCTGTTGGCCGTAACGGTGGTCGTGCTTATTACTCAAACTACGGTAGTAATATTGATGTTGCAGCTCCGGGTGGTGCGCAAAGCTTTGCGAATGATTCAGAGGGTGTGTTATCAACTCATAACTCAGGCGCAAATGGCCCAAGCAGTGATTCTTATCATTTCTCACAAGGTACATCAATGGCAGCACCGCATGTTGCAGGTGTCGCAGCGCTTATCAAGCAAGCAAAGCCTTCTGCAACGCCAGATGAGATTGAAAGCATTTTAAAATCAACGACTCGCTCTTTCCCTGCTACATGTAATAACTGTGGTACAGGTATTGTCGATGCAGCCGCTGCGGTTGCAGCAGCATCTGGTTCAACTCAACCGCCAACAACAGGTAATGAACTACAAGATGGTCAAGCATTAACAAGTTTAAGTGGCGCAGCAAGCAGCAAAACCTACTACACAATGGAAGTACCTGCAGGCGCAACAAATGTAACATTCACTATGAGTGGTGGTACGGGCGATGCAGACTTATATGTCCGCGCAGGTAGTGCTCCAACGACAACAACGTATGATTGTCGCCCTTATGAAAGCGGTAATAACGAAGTATGTTCAATCGATAACCCAACTGCGGGTACATATCACGTAATGCTAAGTGCTTATTCTGCCTATTCAGGCGTGAGTCTTGTGGGCGACTTAACCGCTTCAGGTGGTACGGGCTCACCACAAGCAGGTGGCGGTACAGTTGACAACATTTCAGCGAATGCTGGCCAATGGAAACACTACACTATTGATGTACCTGCTAATATGTCTAGCTTTACAGTGACTAGCTCAGGCGGTACAGGTGATGCAGATTTATTTGTTAAATTTGGTAGTCAACCTACAACAAGCAGCTATGACTGTCGTCCTTACAAAAGCGGCAGTGCTGAAACATGTACTTTTAGCAATCCGCAAGCAGGTACTTGGCACTTAAGCTTAAATGCATTTCAAACCTTTTCAGGTGTCACACTTGATGCACAATATCAACCTTAATTGATAAACCCCGATTACCCTTGGGACTTTTAGCCGGACTCTCGTCCGGCTTTTTTCGTTTTATAATTTAGCTAAAACAGCCTCTGCACGGCTTACTGTAAATTCTTTATCTTGCTCAACAAACAAGCCTGTTACAGTTTGGTCGTCGACAATCATTGCATAGCGTTTTGAACGCACACCACCAAAGCTAGCGGTATCCTTATCTAAACCGAGCGCCTTGGTAAAACTAGCATCACCGTCTGCTAACATACGAATATGCTCAGCGTTATGTGCTTCACCCCATGCTTTCATTACAAATGCATCATTCACTGATACACAGTAAATTGCATCAACGCCCTTGCTGGTAATTTTATCAGCCAGCGTAATAAACTCAGGTAAGTGAGCGTTTGAACAGGTAGGCGTAAATGCCCCTGGCACAGCAAATAGCACTACTTTTTTACCAGCAAATAATGCTTCTGTGTCTAACGTTTGCATGCCTTCGCTGGTTAATTCGCTAAGGGTTGCAGTAGGTAAAGTTTGGCCTTGTTCGATCATCGTGATTCCTTGAAAGAAAATATACATTAGCAGTATGAAAGAGTAAGGTTTAATTAAACTATATATCAATTGCTAACTCTACTTATAACCACTAAGCGCTATGAATAATAAAAGTTATTACGCAAACCTTTTACGCTATGCCCATAAGGTGACATTACACAAAGAAGAGGCTGAAGATTTACTGCAAACTGCCCTGCTTGTTGCAGTTGAAGCTAAGCGCTCAGATCTAACATGTGTAAAGAACCGTCGCTGGCTTATGGGTGTACTGCGTAATCAATCTGTATTTAACGCGCGTTCTGCCGCAAGAAGAAAAAAGCGTGAAGCAACTTTAACTAATACAAACAATATACACACATACAACGACGAAACAGCAACCTATTTTATCGACTCATTACCGCCTAGCCTAAAAACAACAGCACTTTTAGTTTTAACAGGACATTGTAAAAAAGAAATCATCTGGCTGCTGCGAGTATCAGACGCAGCTCTAAGGCAACGGATAGCTGAGATTAAACGCCGCTGGCGACAAACCGGTACAAGACAAATACTTGAACTTGAAGGTTTAGCTGAAGATTTGCCGTTTGGGCAAATACGTAAAGCACTTCTTAATGCGCCATGCCGTGATGAAGCGACACTCGCAAGCCATGACCCTGATGGACATCTTTTTATGGTGACCTCACAAAATAACCTTGCACGGCAACATAGGGTGATATCTATTAAAAAACAGGAAAAGAACCATGCTTGATAAAAGTAAAATTGGCGCAATTTGTTATTACATTAGCGATCTAGATAAAACAGAAGCGTTTTACCGTGATACGCTCGGAATAAACATTCAAAGAACGGAAGAAGATGGAGAGGGTTGGCTGCTCGCTAAAACAGCAAATGACATCGAACTACTCTTTTTTAAGCAGGAGTCAAAGCCCGGAAACTCACCCATTATTGTTTTTGAGTTAGCTGATGGTGGGATTGATGACGTAGTCGAAACTCTCGCAACAAAGGGAGCAACTATTGTTACCCCTGTAAGCCATGCACCAGGTGGCTGGTCAGCAGAAATCGCAGATCCAGATAATCATCAAATATCAATGTATCAATCCAGTGATGTTCCACGCAGCAAAAGATAGGGTAAAGATTATACCGTTCAAACCAAGTGCACTCACCCCGCACTTGGTTTAAAGAAGTTAACTAATACATTCCCCATTCTAGAAAGAGCAGCAACTGTCGCTATTTTTTGTGCTTTTCAGTCTACTTGAAGCACTTATAATCCTAAGCTGGTTTTAATTGTCTGCATTTGCTGTTGTAAACGCTGCTGAATATCACTTACTAACACATTCGATTCACTCACTTGGCCTTTCATGCTTTGCATAGACTGACTAAAGTTTTCGAGTAATGCATTTTGCTGTTTAGCTAGCTCCATGGCATCAAACGCGACCTTGTTAGCATCTTGCGCGTTATCAGCAACGCCTTCTGAGTTACGTTTTAGCTCTTGGGCATTTTGTGTTTGTAACTCTGCATCGTTAGCAAGGGCACTTATTTGTGTCGATACCATTGATGAGTTTTCACTTAGGCGATTAAGCTGACTGTTAATATCATCAAGTGAGCCTTGGGTTTGTCTAGCAAGTTTTCTCACTTCATCAGCTACAACCGCAAAACCTCGGCCATGCTCCCCTGCACGAGCAGATTCTATAGCGGCATTTAATGCTAGCAAGTTAGTTTGCTCAGCAATATTTTTAATTACTTCAATAACTTGACCAACATCATCCACGCCCTTTAATAGCTCTTTTAAGCTATTTAACCCTTGCTCAACACGCTGCTCAGTATGTGAGCTTGCTGTTAGCATACTCTCAGCAAAACCTAAGCTTTGCTCCATGGCACCAAATGTCTGTTTTGCGTTGTCAGCCACTTGACTATTAATGGTGTTAACTTGTTCACCAATATGTTGAATATCGCTTAGTAGCCCTTGATTTTGCTCAACTTGAGTGTGGCTAGCATCGGTCTTTTGAGCAATAGTAAGTAAGTGCTCGCTCATTTCTAGCATAAAATCATTAATCACTTTGAGCATTTGCGCACGCTCTTCCGCTTCCATTCGTTGACGCTCAATTAACTGATTAAAATAATGAGCTATCTCCCCTATTTCAGTTTTTGTATTTTTGCTTTCAATATTTTTAAGCTCATTACTTTCAATTAAGAATGCGAAACCATCTCGTAACTGGCGCAGCGGGTTTAAAACTTGATTACGCTGTACAAAATAAACACCGCCTGCAAGTACCACTAACATGCCAATCGCAATACAAAATACAATAAATACGTGCTGTTTAAGCTGGCTTTGTTCGTCTTTTAGTTTTTGCTCAGCCCCAAGCACCGTTGCCGATAAGGCCGCAATTTGTTCTCGCAGTGCTTGCATACCCGTTTGACGCTGCTCAGCTTGCTCTAGCGTTGAGGCTAAATCACGAGGAAAACGCTTAGGCCAACTTATTAACTCCGATTTAATATCGCCGGCTAAATCTTCGGCTTCTTCACCAAAAAATAAAGCATCTTCATCGACTTCACTCATCACTCCTAGGTTATCAAGCGTATCAATTTTGCTTGCTAATACATTTAAATTTTCTACGCTTTGATTAAGACTTGCTTTGGTGTCTTGATCAAAGCTTAAAACCAGCTTGTAGGTGTATAAGGCAAGTGATGTCACTTCGTTATAATAATCGGCACCAAGTTGGTAATATTCAAGCGCCAAATCTGTTTGCGGCTTTGCTTTACGAGCATAGCCTATCAGCGAGGAGGCAGAACCAGCCATTTGCCTAAGCGAGTTGTCCAATAAAGCCATTTCGTTACCCGATAACTTACCTAAAGCACGATATTTACCATTGATATCTTTATCTAATGCTGAGAGTTGAGTTGATAGGTGTGAATTTAAATCGTGTGGTAGATGCGCTAAGTCTTGCTTTATCACCTCAGCAATCAGTGCCGATGATAAATTAAGATATTGACTATCACCTTGCTCTAAATAATCATCGAGATGGCTTTTTAAATCAATAATGAGCGTATTTTTGAGTTTATTATAAGCGTTATCTTGTTGCTCTAAATTTAATAGAGTTTGACTTGCCCAAAACAAGGTCGCCGCTAACAAGATACTGGCAAGTGTGAGTAAAACGGCTAGTAGCCGAGTAAATGATGACACGCGCATAAACTATAATCCCCAAAGTCGTTACGCGCGTAGAATATTAACCTTTTATGACAATTTGATGTAAACCAACCTAATAACCAGAAATTATCAATCAAAAGCCATACTAAAGGATAAGTTAGGTCATTGCTGCTTTCACATATACATCAAAACGATTCTTTTTAGTTTTGATCTGCATGCTGGGGGTTTTATCATTTAAAAATGGCGCGTAGTCAGGTCGCTTTACCACGACTCGCTTACTCGCAAGCGGGTAGGCAAAATCTAAAAGATCATCTGCATCGCTATCAGCGCCAACAAGCGCTTGGAATACTCGCATTTCTTTTTTAACGAGGGCTGATTTTTCACGATGCGGAAACATAGGATCCAAGTACACGACATCTGGTATATCGTTACACTGAGCAAGTAGAGTATGGCTCGAACCGAATACTAAGCTCATATTTTCTTTCATCCATGCACCAATTTCAGCATCACCGTAAGCGCGTTCAAGGCCATCAAATAATAGCGCAGCTACCACAGGATGGCGCTCATGCAAAATAACTTTACAACCAAGCGACGCCAGCACAAAACCGTCACGCCCAAGCCCTGCCGTGGCATCAAGTACAACGGGTGTGGCTCCTTTATTTAACCCTACAGCTTTGGCAATTGCTTGGCCTTTACCACCACCGAATTTACGGCGGTGCGCCGCCGCTCCTGTGACAAAGTCAACGTGAATAGCCCCTAGTTTAGGCTCATCTTTCTTTTTTAAGCTCAGACCTTGCTCATCATAATGCAATGAAAAGCCGTCATTGCTGTTCGCCCATTCAGTTAAACCAAAACGCTGCTCTATAGCATCTAAATAAGGACGCATTTCTTTAAAGGGACAATGAATTACCACGTAAAACTCCGAGCTATACTAATGGCCATGAGTATATCATGGCTTAAAATAGCTCGATATCCGTTTGTGATGTCACATCTTCTGTGTGGCTAGGCTCTGCCATTTTTTGTAAATTACTCAATAGCTCACTACGTGATTCAATAATGTGGAGTAACTGAAACTTAATCGATTCAAGATCATCATTCAGCGAGGCAAAAAGTAACTGGGTTTGCTGTAAGTGCTGTAAATGAAAAACGATTTCATCGCTATTTAGTAACTTACTTTGTTCAACTGATTTATTCAGCTCACTTAGTTGTACAGCAAACTTTTCGACAGCCCGTTCTCGTGAGTAGCTGTGCTGATACATTTGCTCCGACAGTTCGCTAAATGCATTGCCGATTTGCTTAGCCTGTGTGAGTGCTCGCTCATTGACTTCCATATCTTGAACCTTCGCATTGGTCACTTCAAGAATATGCGGAAACAAGTCTTTATATCGGCCATACAACTGAGCATCATCAAGTGGCATGTTTTTAATTAACATGGACACTTTTGGGTAATTGATAATAGTGCGATGACTGAAATCGACAAATCGGTTTGCATCGCGATGTTTTTCAAGTAACTCACGCTCTAGTGGGCAAACAGCCCCCTCTGCACCACAAAAAATCCCGATATCTTGATACCAAAAAGCAAGCACTACATCGAGATCCATGGGATTAAAAAACTCAAACATGTATTCTGACAGCGATTGGATATCATGTGCATGATAACTTTGACCCACATAGCGCATAATACGTCCCATATCGCCCGAGTCTGTCATGGCTATTTCAGCTGTTATTTGCGCGCGCTCCACATCGCTTTTTAGCTTTTTAGAATGCTGTCGGTATTCATACAAAACACGGATACGCGCCATTAACTCTTCAGCATTAAAGGGTTTAACAATATAGTCAGAAGCCCCTGAATTGTAACCCTTAACACGATCAGGAAGTTCCTTTTTCCCAGATAGAAACATCACGGGTGTATCTTTAGTTTGTGGATTAGCCTTTAATTCACTGCATACCTCAAACCCTGTTTTTCCAGGCATTTCAACATCTAGTAAAATAATATCTGGATTATATTTAAATGCTTGTCTTAACCCTTCATCACCATTTTTAGCATGGATCAATGTGCAAAAGCCTGAAAGTGACTCTTCAATTACATGATGTACGTATTTGTCATCATCTATGGCTAACACCAGTTTAGACATGCTTTAATCCTGTAAATAGCTTTTTAAAAAGCATAGTACGCAAGGTTGATTTTGCTAAGATTTTTTAATAAAAAAAGCGCCTTTCGGCGCTTTCCAATAATACTCACTATTTAAGCTGCAATTCCGCTGTGCCTAAGCAATGCATCAACTTGTGGCTCACGGCCTCGGAACTTCTTGAATAGTTCCATAGGTTCCTCGCTGCCTCCTTTTTCTAAAATATTGTTAAGGAAGGCCTGCCCTGTCTCTTGATTAAAGATCCCTTCTTCCTCAAATTTAGAAAATGCGTCAGCCGAAAGAACCTCTGCCCATTTATACGAGTAATAGCCTGCACTATAGCCACCAGCAAAAATATGACTAAAGCCATGCTGAAAACGGTTAAATGCTGGCGCTTTAACAACGGCAGTTTTACTGCGCACATCATCAAGTGTAGCTTGAATATTACAAGGCTCACCCGCTTTATAAGTATGATGAATCGTAAAATCAAACAGCGAAAACTCTAGCTGACGCAGCATTTGCATACCAGACTGGAAGTTCTTTGCTGCGAGCAATTTATCAAGCAGTTCTTTTGGTAGTGGTTCATCTGTTTCATAGTGACCCGAGATGAAGTTAAGCGCTTCTTCTTCATAACACCAGTTTTCTAAGAACTGGCTTGGTAATTCAACCGCATCCCATGCAACACCGTTAATACCCGCCACTGGCGCTGCATCAACTTGAGTTAACATATGATGGATACCATGACCAAACTCATGGAATAAGGTTGTTACTTCGTTATGAGTAAACAGTGCAGGTTTATCACCCACTGCTTTATTAAAGTTACACACCAAGTAAGCAACGGGTGTTTGTAGCTCGCCGTTAGCACGTACTTTACGACCCATGCAATCGTCCATCCATGCGCCACCACGCTTGCGGTCTCGTGCATATAAATCTAAATAGAAACGGCCTCGTAGCGTGTTGCTACTGTCGTAAATCTCAAAGAAACGTACGTCAGGATGGTAAGTATCAAAGTCACTCACTTCTTTAACGTTAATACCAAATAAGCGATTTACCGTGATAAATAAGCCATTTAATACTTTATTTGCAGGGAAATAAGGGCGCAGTACTTCATCAGAAATCGCGTATTTCTCTTGCTTAAGCTTTTCTGCGTAATAAGCGTAATCCCACGCGGCAAGCTCCGTCACACCGTGTTTATCTTTTGCATAAGCCGTTAGCTCAGCCAGCTCTTGCTCAGCTTGTGGCTTAGACTTAGCTGCTAAATCTTCTAAGAATGAAAATACCTGAGCAGGTGATTCTGCCATTTTAGTCGCCAATGACATATCTGCATAACTGTTAAAACCAAGTAACTGCGCAAGCTCATGACGAAGCGCAAGTTCTTCGCTCATAATTTCTGAGTTATCAAACTCACCCGCATTCGGACCTTGATCCGACGCACGAGTAACAAACGCGGTATATGTTTCTTCACGTAATTCGCGGTTATCTGCGTAAGTCATGATAGGTAAATAAGATGGAAAATCTAACGTGAATACCCAACCATCTAGATCTTTACTTTTTGCCGTATCAGCACCCAGAGCTAATGCAGATTCAGGCAAACCAGCAAGCTCGCTTTCATCAGTAATGTGCTTTTGCCAAGCAAGTGTGGCATCCATTACATTATTACCAAACTTAGATGAAAGCTCTGATAAACGCGCACTAATTTCACCGTAACGCTTTTGTTGCTCTGGTTTTAGCGCAATACCAGATAGCTCAAAATCGCGCAGTGCATTAGTAATAGTTTTTTGCTGGGCAATGGTTAATGTTTTAAATTCGTCACTGCTGTGAAGTGCGTTATAAGCATCGTATAAACCTTGATGCTGACCCACAAACGTTGAGTACTCCGATAACAACGGCAAACATTGCTCATAAGCTTCTCGTAGCTCATCGCTGTTCACGACTGAGTTCATATGAGATACCGGTGAAAATAGTCGTGATAGCTTATCGTCGGCTTCTTCAAGTGGAAGCACCAAATCATTCCACGTATATGACTTAGCTGCCAAGACCTTATCGATAGTTAAACGACACTCTTTAATTGCCGCTTTTAACGCTGGCACCACATGCGCTGGTTCAATCTTAGAAAACGGCGGAAGCCCTTCTAAACCAATAAGTGGATTATTTTCTGCAATTGTCATTTTCGTTCTCAATTTTTAATGCGAAGATGATTCTGAGGTTGGGGCAAATTGATGAAATACAAGGGGCTTAACCTTGGTCTTTATTATGCTATTATCGATTAATTAAAGAAAAGTTATCTATTTTTGAGGACAAACTATGGCTCAGCATTTTGATTACATTGCAATTGGTGGCGGTAGCGGCGGTATCGCTTCTGCTAACAGAGCAGCAATGCGTGGCGCAAAAGTGGCACTTATTGAAGCAAAACACATGGGCGGCACGTGTGTAAACGTGGGCTGCGTTCCTAAAAAAGTGATGTGGCATGGTGCACAAGTGGCTGAAGCTATTAATGCTTACGCACCTGATTATGGCTTTGATGTTGAGTTAAAAAGCTTTAGCTGGGCTAAATTAGTAGAAAGTCGCGAAGCGTACATAGGCCGTATTCACCAAGGTTACAATAAGTATTTATCAAGCAATGGCGTGACTGTAATCAATGGCTTTGCTAAATTTGTTGATAGCAAAACGGTTGAAGTTAATGGTGAACTATACACTGCTGACCATATTCTTGTTGCCGTAGGTGGCCGCCCTACTATTCCTAATATCCCAGGCGCTGAGCTTGGTATTGACTCAAACGGCTTCTTTGAATTAAACGAACAGCCAAAACGTGTAGCTGTTATTGGTGCGGGTTATATTGCCGTTGAAATCGCAGGCGTACTCCACAGCCTTGGCACAGAAACCCACCTGTTTGTTCGTAAAAACAAACCACTGCGTACTTTTGACCCATACATCGTTGATACCCTAGTCGATATTATGGCAAAAGAAGGCCCAACTCTTCATACAGATTGCACGCCAAAAGAAGTCGTTAAAGAAAGCGATGGTAGCTTAACGATTCATTTTGAAAATGGCCACAGCCAAAACGTTGATGAAGTAATTTGGGCCATTGGCCGTACACCAACAACTGATAAGATCAATCTTGCAGCTGCGGGGGTTGAAGTCAATGAAGGTGGTTATGTAAAAGTAGACGAATTCCAAAACACCACTGCTAAGAACGTCTATGCAGTGGGTGATATCATCGAAAACGGTATCGAACTTACACCTGTAGCCGTTAAAGCAGGCCGTATTTTATCTGAGCGTTTATTCAATAAAGAATTACCTGATGATTTAAAGATGGACTACGAGCTAGTGCCTACTGTGGTGTTTAGCCACCCACCAATCGGCACGATTGGTTTAACGGAGCAAGAAGCTATTTCGCAATATGGCGAAGAAAACGTTAAAGTTTATAAATCAAGCTTTGCGGCTATGTATACCGCAGTTACACAACACCGCCAAGCATGCAACATGATGCTAGTATGTGCAGGTGATAACGAAAAAGTTGTTGGCTTACACGGCATTGGTTTTACCGTTGATGAAATGATTCAAGGTTTTGCTGTTGCCATGAAGATGGGCGCAACCAAAGCAGACTTTGATGCTGTTGTGGCGATTCATCCGACTGGCTCAGAAGAGTTTGTTACTATGAGATAAACTCGCGTTGCGAGTCAATATTAAAACCTTGTGGCGCTGCCACAAGGTTTAAACTTATCAGCGCTTTTAGCACACTATCAAAGTTCAGAAATAGCTTGGCTAAAAATACGTTTAAGTAAATCTAGGTTCAAGTTAACACCTGCAATATTCGCATCAATCCACTCTTGCTGAGAAATTGGAGGCCATGAAACCTTATAACCGATGGTATATAACATCTCTTCAAAAAAGAAGCGCAGCACTCTGCCGTTACCTTCTCGGAATGGATGAAGTAAATTAAGTTCACAAAACAAGTCTGCTACTTTTTCAATTAGCTCATCATTATTCTGACAATTCGATATTGCCGAAATGCCTCGAAATAACTTTTTAGCTTCAGGCTCGATACGCGTCCACGTACAAAAGCGGGTATTTCCCTTGGAGATATCAACATCCCTAATTTGACCTGCCCACACATATAAATCTTGGAATAAGTGATGATGAAGATATTTTAAATGCTCAAGTGAAAACTTAGATAGAGGCTGTTGAGGGGAGTCATAGGTTCTATAACGTTCAGCGGTAAACTCAGCTTCGGCTTGATCTAATATACCCGGTTCTCGAATATCTAACAGATTAATTCATACATCAGAGTCAGGATAGCAATATTTATCTTGAGCTACCCCATATTTATTGTGCATATTTACGCTTCAATTCAGCAATACTTTTGCCGTCATTACTCGTTTTCAACGTTAGACCTTCGTAGCTTAAACTGACCTTAAAGTTATCCATATCGGGCATAAACTTGGTCTTTTGCTGATTGCTAGTCTTAGAAGTTTTGGTAGCCATAACCCCTCCTGTTATACTGATAATTCTAACTTATTCAGGTATAAATTGCCATTAACCAGCCTATTTCAAAATACAATCAAAGGAAGGATTTAGGGTATTAAAAGATTACTTTGCAGGTGTCGATCCAGTGATGGATGCTGTTTTAACCATAACTAAGCAATAAACAGTGCTGGCACAAACCTTGTAACTGTTAATAAAGTAATCAGTTATAGCAAGAATTTGCCCCCTGTTTACTGTGTAATTAAGCAATTATTACGCAGTAAACAAGGCATTTTTTACAAGGAGGCACTGTGTCTAAGTCTGCAATTTTATATCGCATGGTGACCGATGAGCATATTTGCCCATTCGGTTTAAAATCAAAAGATTTACTAGA
>VAPC010872711.1_pt1 | contig 15610 bp, 19 predicted proteins | sample 3395121 | NCBI WGS metagenome assembly VAPC01 (sample SAMN08290434, study PRJNA428436) | hydrothermal vent metagenome | isolation source: Deep-sea hydrothermal vent chimney | place: Indian Ocean: Southwest Indian Ridge | depth 1711 m m
GCTTCATTGCAAACCTCAAGATAATACTAGTGTGTCCAATAATTTCTCTCAAAAATGCAACTAAATTGGATACACTCTAAAATCTCTGTTATTGTGCTATAAGCTTCTAGGTCTCAACGAATCGTAAGCGGAAGAATCAATAGCCAGATATGTCAAAATCTAGAGCACAAAGGAGGAGTTCATTTGCTTGAGGGAAAGAAAGTTAATCTAAGAGTAATTGAAAGCACAGATTTTGATCTCTATGCAGAATGGTTGAATGATCCTAATTTCATTGGTGAGTATGTGTTTAATCGGCAACGTTCGATAATCGAAATCCAAAAAGCGTTCAGCGAGCGAGCCGCTGATTCGTGTACTTTCATTGTTGAAAAGAAAGATGGGACAAGAATAGGGATTGCCAGTCATTTCATAACAAAATACGGAGGATTTGCATCAATCCAAGAAATCGGATATGCAATGATACCGAATGAGAGAGGGAAGGGTTACACCGCAAAAGCGGTTGGAATGCTCGTAGATTATCTTTTTCTTTTGAAAGACATCCAGCGTATTCAAGCCCTCGTCAATGAGGAGAACACACCTTCGAAACGAGTTTTGGAAAAGAATGGGTTTGAGAAGGAAGGCATTCTTAGAAAGCTGGCTTTTATGGTTGGAAAGCATGGTGATGCGGCACTCTACAGTATCATTCGTGAAGACTGGGTTGAACCTAAGGTCTTGAAACATCTGGGTTCTAAAGGATAAAAACAGTAAAGCAGGTTAGAAGCCCCAAAAACATGTTCACAATGAAGGCAATGAAAAGGAGTATTGGGATGACAGAAATTACTTCAAAATAGCGATAGACCGCTCTACCGAATCTATTACTTGATCTCATGACAATGCTTGTCAATGTTGCTCTGGCTTTGCTGTGAAAATCAATATCACAGACTCTTAATGTTGAGTACCGTTTCACACAGTGCCAGACAGCTTGACCATAACGAGGCCATCGAACGTACATCAGAATGATAATTGCCAACTCGACTATTGGAATTGTACAAGCGTCCAAAACAATATCACTTCATCCAAGTTTTGCTATTGTTTCAGCGGCTTCAACAAATGTTTCAACTTCTTCTCTCGTGTTGTAGAGATAGAGCGAAGCTCTCACACTGCCTTCGCATTCATTAGCATTGAACCATGAATGGACACAGTGTTGACCAGATCGATTCATAGTGGTTCCGTACATTAACGCGATATTTGGCGTTGAACGTATGTGTGTGCCAATCGCTCAGAGATTCCTGTGTCGTTGAAATTCTACTGTTTCGCACTATAATAGACATAAAGGAATAACACTAAGAATAGAGCAAGTAAACCAATGTTCAACCATGCAATAACTGGAAGGGTAATTGTTGCATAGGCCCACAACATAGCTACTAGTCCTAAGAGATTCCAGAGAATCTGCATTATGACAAATAGCTCAACCTGTTCCCACGATGTGGCTCGATAAGCTAGTAGGGATCCTAATGCTAAGACCATAATAGCAGCACCAAGTACACGACCTGCAGCGTCTTCAGATGGCCATGCGGTTATGGCACTCCATGACTCAGGAGAAATAAAGAACCAAACTCCAAAGAGTATCTGTAGTATGAAGGCCATTAGGAAAATGTACCTTGTTAGGCTAGCAAGTTCTCCACTCATTCAATTTCACACTCCTAAAGATTGGAAAAAGGATCACTTTGCTTTCTTATGTCTATTCCGACTTCATATTCACTAGATTTAAAATGCACAATCAGAAATCACTGAATTGATTGACGTGACTGACACTCAGGATGATGCTCAGAATCTTGCAGAGGAGCTTAAGGATAAGCCCAATGAACCTGATAAATGGCATAAGCTTGGAGTGGTATATCTGTCTATGAAACAATGGAATAACGCAGAGATTTCATTCAAACAGTGTCTCAAACTCGATAAGCAGCATTCTTTGGCATTGGGGGAACTTGGTTCATTATACATCCTGAAGGGGAAGACAAAGGCTGCGATTAAGAACCTCAAGAAGAGTTTGAAGATTGACCCAGGGCAGTATGAGTTTTGGTCAAGCTTGGGCATCGCATATCTTAAACAAAGTAGAGCAAAGGACGCAATCGAGGCAATAGAGCACAGTTTAGCGATAAACCCAAACTATCGTGATGCATTGGTTGCATTAGCTGTGGCATATAACAATCTAGAGTCTTGGGAAGAAGCACTGGAAATTCTTCGACAAGCCGACATGATGTTCCCTAATGATTTCGAAATTCACAAAGGAAGAGCTAGGTCCTTGATGAAACTGGGTAGAACTCAAGAACTTGAAGAAACATATCTTGCAATGAGAAAAATTGATCCAGAAGACCATACCCTGCTCATGTATTTAGGACAGATGGCGTTTAGGAGAGGAGAAAAAGTGAAGGGTCTTGAATACTACAGGAAAGCTGTGGAGATGGATCCAGAATCCTTCATGGCGTGGAAGATTCTAGCTGAAGCTCTCCAAAAGCTCGGCATGAAAGATGAAGCAAGAGAGGCTATGGAGAAGTACAAGGAAATAGAGTTCAAACTAAGAAAGTCTGGAACGAGAATAATTCAAAAAATCTAGAAGAAGTGGAGCCGGCTCTGGGATTTGCACCCAGGTAGAACAGATGACTGTCCCGCGTATCTAGCGATAGACAGATTGCAGTCTGTCGCGTAGCTGCTCCGCCAAACCGGCTCAGTTGAGAGAGTACTCCTCAATCTGGATTTAAGGATGTCGGCAAAATTGGCATGCAGTTTGGAAGGATGCTGCTGATAGTCTTGCAGAACACAATTTTGGTGAATCGATTAGATAACCCCTGATTTAAAAAAAATGCTTCCATACTAAATCTGCATTACTCTTCGCCATAGAACCGAACTGCATTCTCCCAGTATATTTTCCTTAGTACTCGATTAGGTAGAAACAGACCATTGATGAGAGTTCCTCCTGCGTTCGCGGTGTCTTTATCCTTGAACGGCAGAGGCATCCCTCGCACATCGGTTTCAAGCAATAGGCGAAGGGCCAGATATCTGTGGTCATAATAGTTCTTGCTGCTGGATCGCCACTTGAAGCGAAAGAATGCGATACAGTCTGTTCCGAAGACAATTCTGTCCTGATACTTTATCAGAAATTCCCTTGACCTCTCAGGGTTTCTACTGAGCTCCCTTACCATCCATCTAGCCGACGCTGTATCGACAATGAAATTCGGATAGGAGTCCAGCCAGCGGGCCAGGTTTGAGAGTCTGTCCATTTCAGGCTGGGCGGCAAAATGGGCTAGCTGAAATCTAACATCAGAATGCCTTGCGACTGCCGCCTCAAGCTCATTGAGATCCTCTTCTTTTGTGCCGTATACATCTCCATTTGCATATTTGCTGGTGTAATATGTATCCGGGTCACTCATGTGGAGAAGAAGTGGGATTTCATTATCAACCAGAGCGGCGAAGATGGGTTCACATGATTCGTCGCCAAATCTGATCCTGTCTGGTTTCGCCTTGACACGCCTCCCCATCCCTGGTGCATTCTGTATCTTGGCGAGTTGATAACCGTCGTTTTGGAGTTTCTCTATCTCTCTGGCTACCCCTGTAATTCCTTTCGTAGATAACCTAGAGCCACTGAAATATTTGGCAAAGAAGAATCGACCAGGGTACTTTTTCTCAGCGTAGTTTCGTACTCTACGAATGTGGGGAATCAAAAGGGTTCTCTCAACGCCGTGTTGTTGACCGATTTGCACTAGGAGTCTAAGAGAACCTTTGTCGACCGCATGAGTATGGGCATCAAAGATAGGACCTTTATAGTTAAGTTCTGGTGGTAGTTGTGACACAATTTCGTTAGAGAATACACCCTATGAAAAAGTATGTGTTTTTACTACGCCGCTTATTTCCTATCATTATCCTCTAGCATTCAGAATTGATCCTAACATCTTACCGATTGCCTTAGCTTCTTCCTGTGCTTCTTTCCCATATTCTTCCGGACGATTAGCTTGTGCTTTTTCAGCAGTTGTCAGGCCCATATGTGCGTAAACATTTCCCACTACACAATCATGACCAAAACCGCAGTCATAGCATTGCTGATGCCCAGGATCAGTAAATGTTGCAATGACAGCCATTTTGTTGCTGAGCATCATTTTCTTAATGAAGGCAGTGGCTTCTTTTTTGTCTTCATTGCGATCCAACCCGACTGCAATTCCTAATTTTCCCGCAAATAGGAACGATTCTTGGTGTCTTAATGAGAATGTTCTTTCCCAGAATGCATGTCCAATAGCATTCAACATCCCATAGTAATTTCCACCACCGAAAACAAGAGCATCGGCTTCCATGATCTTGTCGACGACTCCTTGAAAGTCATCCTTCTGAACGCATCTGTTATTGCTTGCGCATTTGAGGCACCCCAGGCTGCCTCCGATGTTCAATGCCGCAAGGTGGATCATTTCGTATTCGATCCCTGATTTCTCAAGAATGTCTTTCACAATTCTTTTTGAGTAGGCATTTTTCCTGCCACTACTACTGATTCCTATGACTTTCATTTTCGATCCTCAGAGAAGTTTGTTCGCCAATACGCATGTTTCGTCCTAAGTTCCAGTTTGGATATCCCTTACAGCCGCTGGAGCATTAGACATACTAGGTGCACCTCCAGCTATATTTCTTCTGATGACAGTCTATTGCTGGAGTATGATTATTGTAGTCATAAGTTTTGGAAAAAGACGATTAAGTTTCAATCACAAATGGTTGAAGTTTCTGAATCGGATTGCAATGCCGTTCTACATCCTTCACTATGTCGTATCAATTCCCGTTCAATTCTACGTGGTGGCATTACCTCTGGGGATTATTGAGAAGTTTCTTCTGATCAATGGAATTTCATTTGTCATCATTATTGGATTAGCACTCATTATTCGTCAATTCAATCCTCTTCGTTTCCTGTTTGGAATGAGTCTGAAACGTGCTACTCCGAGAAACTGAATTCTGGAAAGACTAGTATCTCCAGGATTATTCAGATGATAACCAAATACGATAGGAATTCTTTTAACTTATCTTTGGTATCAAGGTTACAACTTGAAACTTCGCGTGGGACAATGCAAGTACTACCATAGAATGATGATTTCGTGATAGTTGTATAATTGTTGTTACGAAACACTCTATGAGAGTGCAATAGACCGTGGAGTTGTGCGCCTTGATTAGACAGAATAATAAAAGCTCAAAGACTGGACTCTACCTATTCTTCCTTCTTGTTCTAACCGTAACGCCGCTGGTATTTTCTGCAACGCCAGTGAGTGCCGCAATTACTTGGTCTGATGATTTTAATGATGGAAATTATGACGAATGGACTATCAAGGGAATGTATCTTCCAATCGGCAGTGATTGGGTAGATACAGCGGGAAAGGCAGATATTGTTAATGATGAATTGATGTTTACTGGACAACAAATCTTTAGAAATTCCACATTTGCCGTTCATGAAAGTTCAGTGGCATATGGCAATTGGAGTTTTGATGTGACTGTTCGTCCCATTTTCGGGTCGTCAAATCATACTCATATCTATTTTATTGATCCGAAACCTGTAGAGGAAGTTCCAGATTTCGGTGACGATTTCAGTGGTTACGATATTAAGATCTACTCGGCCCCTTGGACCATCGAAGTTCCAGATTGGCTGGAATCCGAAGACGACACAGCACCTTCATTCCTTTTGATTAAACGTCCAGGAATTGTCATTTTGGGATCCTATTCTGTTGATGAGATAGATGGTACCCAACATATTGAAGTTACAAGGAATGAAACAGGGCAGTTCAAAGAATACATCAATGGTACTTTGAGAATTGAAGCAGTCAATAATAGGTGGACCACGTCTCAATCGTTCTATTTGACTTCCGAGGCGGGAGCTTCATTCGACAATATTGTTGTCAGTGGAGATCCTGTTGAACCTACTGAGGTTGGGGATGCTCTACTAGTCCCAATGATTGCAGTAGGAGGTGCTGGTGCAGTCATCATAGTAGCCGCTCTAGTGATATGGAAGCGCCGTCAACTAGGCTAATGCAAAAGCGAAATTGACAACTATTAACATCCTAGGGTACCAAAACAGATTATAGTTGCAGATTGATTACAAAACCTTGACACGATGAAGAAGCTGGAGGAAGTTGATTGAATCAAGAATTGTCATTAGATAGAAAAGGATGTGCCAGGAATTCGGGAGTTTTCATATTAGTCAGATTAGGACTTGGTTCTCTCGTATTTCTTTCGTTGAATACAATATTCTACGTACCAGGAGAAGCAATGATAGCAGCAGTTCAGAGTGTCAAAGCCAATGTGTTCCTCTTCATTGGTGTTCTGGTTGTTCTTTTCTTTATGTCACTCTTCAGTTTATTTATTGCATTTCCGCTGAACAATGTATACACGCCAGTAAACAAGGATATATCCAACCAGGCCAAGAGGTTCTGATTAATGGTGCTGGTGGAACTGTAGGTCCTTTCGCAATTCAAATAGCAAAATACTACGGTGCAGAAGTGACTGCCGTGGATAATGCAAAGAAATTGGACGCATTGCAATCCATAGGTGCGGATCATGTCATAAATTTCAGGGAAACCGACTTCACTAAGAGCGGCAAGAAATATGATGTCATCTTTAATGTGATCGGAAAGACTTCGTACTCCGGATGCATAAGGTCACTAAAGGAAACCGGAATCTATCTACATACTCAACCATCGCTGATACGGAGATTTCGGAGGAGATGGACTTCAAAGAGAAGCAGCAAGAAAGTCATAGTTGGGACATCAACCGATAACGCTGAAGATCTAATTTTCCTCAAAGAGCTCATTGAGGCTGGAAAGATAAAATCGGTCATTGATAGAACTTATCCACTGGAACAAACTGCCGAAGCCCACAGGTATGTGGAAACGGGAGACAAAATTGGTAATGTTGTCATAACTGTGGAACATGATTAGAAGGAGAAATGAGATGAATATCATTTTGTCTTTGGACAACATTTGGATGAACCCCATTCAGGTGTGTGTAGGGGAACTCCTATGAAAGCGATTGTATATCAGAAATACGGAGCACCGGAAGAAGTTTTTCAGCTCGAAGAGGTAGACACACCAACTCCCGCGGACGATGAAGTTTTAATCAAAATTCATGCGGCATCCCTAAATTCAATTGACTGGGAAATCTCTGGAGGTAAATCGTGGTTTCTCCGCTTACTATCAGGTGGGATTCTAAAACCAAGACAAAAACACAAGATACTCGGAGATGACATAGCGGGGCGGATTGAAGCAGTTGGCAGAAACGTCAAACAGTTTAAGCCAGGTGATGAGGTATTCGGAATATGCAATTATGGCGCTTTTGCTGAGTATACGTGTGTTACTGAAGACAACTTAGTAAAGTTCTTCGCCCCAAAGCCAGCCAATATATCGTTTGAGGAGGTAGCGGCTGCACCTACAGCGGCAATCTCGGCTCTATTAGGTCTTCGCGATAATGGAAAGATTAAGTCGGGGGATAAGGTTTTGATCAATGGTGGCTCTGGGGGTGTTGGGACTTTTGCAATCCAAATTGCAAAAAACTACGGCGCTGAAGTTACAGCTGTTTGCAGCAAGAGTAAAATGGACATGGTAAGCTCGATTGGGGCAGAACACGTTATCAATTACGAGGAAGAAGATTTCACTAAAAGTGGGCAGTGTTATGACCTGATTCTTGATGTTGCGGCATATCGTTCGGTTTTCAATTTCAAGCGTGTATTGAATCCCGAGGGGATCTATGTCTGTACCGGTGGTTCCATGGGAAAATTCTTCCAAGCCGCGCTCCTAGGACCGTTGATTTCAATGAGGGGGAATAAGAAACTGGGTTCCGGAGGGATGGCGCAACCAACCCATGAAGATTTTGTTTTTCTGAAAGAGCTTCTTGAAACCGGTAAAGTAGTACCTGTCATAGATAGACGTTACCCATTGAGTGAGTTTGTTGAAGCTATCCGGTATTATGGAGAAGGACACGCCCGAGGAAAAGTAGTCATAACTGTTGACCAAGAGTCTTGAATAAAGAGGCTGGTTTGGCTTCAAAGAAAAAATCAAAACCACCCCGCATCAGATATCTTTGAAAGAGAAGTTTATCCGTCGAGTCTATTCACTTCAAGGGATAAGCACCTTTCTTCGTCGCGTAATCGTACAACTCCAGAATTTTTTGAGGAGTAGATTCTGATTGAATATTGTGCGCAGGCGCCAGTATGTAACCGCCACCATGTGCAAGTGCATCTATTCGAGTATCAACCTCTGTACGTACATCCTCTATTGAGCCCTGAGAAGACATAACACGTTGTAGGTCTATACCTCCATGGAATGTCAATTTGTCTCCGTATTTCTTCTTGAGCTCAGCTGAATCCATTCCCTTTGCTAGTGGTTGGATTGGATTCAGAATGTCCACTCCCACATCTATCAAGTCTTGGATCAAAGGTTCTACTGCTCCACAATTGTGATAGAGGAGTTTCACATGCGGTGCTCTCCTATGAATATCTTTGAAGATTTTCTTGTGACGATGTTTCACAAGAGTTCTATAGATTCTTGGACTCATGATCAGTCCATCTTGATGACCTAGGTCATCACCAAATTGTACGATATCGAGGTATTCACCAACCTCATCTAGAAAAACTCGGTTCATTTCAATCGCGAGTTTCATGCTCTTTTCCAGCATTGCTTCAGCGAGGTCTGGTCGTCGAAGCAAGTCAACAATGAACTTATCAAACCCTCTCATGAAATGTGCAGCCATCTCAATGATTCCCCACGGACCTCCTCCATAGCCCACAACGGCATAATCAGTCTCCTCGTGAAGGTGTTTTGCCAACTCTCGGACTCCCTCCATCCTTGATGGGTCATCAGGATCCGGCCATTCAAACTCTTCTACCTGTTCTACTTCTGTGAAATCAGCCCAGGGAAAGTAGGTAGTTTCGATATACTCCCCAACCCTTTTCGAACCGTATTTGTACTCATCTTCATCGGATCCATCTGGTAGTGGTTGAGGTTTAAAACCTGCAGCGGATTTCATGTGGACGTGTCTGAAATCCACATTCAATCGCTTCAATAATTCTTCTGACGTGTTCCATATGGAAAACATTCCCCACCTGTGGGTCTCAGGAGCTACGATTCCAAGATGGTCTCTAAGATTGATATATGCTTCTTCAGTAGTCCAATAATCCAGCGGAACCCGATCAGGTTCTTCATGATTCACCGTTCTATGAAATCTCTCTCTTGGTTTCAATTATGCATCATCCCTGTCCGTACTTACTGTGTACAAATGGCATCTAAATTTACTGATACAGAAGGTTGCAAATCATCCAGCACCGAAGTTATCTAAGAACCACCAGATTTAAGGAAGTAAAATTAGAATGAACGGATATGATCAATCCTTCAGACTTTCTAGACTTCCTTCGAGGGAAGGGATTTTCTTTTGCGACAGGAGTACCATGTTCTTATTTTTCCAGATTGATTACTGAATTCGAAAATCAGGAATCAGTCAGATATATCCCATCTTCAAGGGAGGATGAAGCAGTCGGTATTGCGTCGGGTTTGTCTTTGGGTGGACAACGAGCTTTTGTGATAATGCAGAACTCGGGATTTGCCACCATAGGGGATGCGTTGACTTCCCTTGCTCAGCTCTACAAATTGCCCATGTTGCTTATCATCAGCTGGCGTGGCCTCGAACCCGACCGAGATTTTCCTGAACATTCTCTAATGGGCGAAGTGACTAAAGAAACGTTAGAAGGATATCGTGTGCCTTTCTGGGAACTAACAATAGAAGATTGGCAGCAGACCATTGAATTAGCTTTGAACAAAATGGATGAAACAACAAGACCAGTTGCACTGTTGGTCAAACAGGAAGTGTTGTGACAATGGACGGTTATGAGATTATTCAGGAGCTTGCATCATTTCTCAGTGGAGAGGATCTAATTGTTAGTAGTAACGGGAACATCAGTCGGCAAGTCTACCACTATTGTCCACAACCCCAAATCTATCTTCGAGGAAGCATGGGATTACCAGTCCCTGTTGGATTGGGGGTGGCAATGGCTAAACCAGAGAAGCAGATTCTAGCCCTAGTTGGTGATGGCAATCTATTGATGGGATTTGGTTCCTTAGTCACTACTTCTTTCATTCGACCGAAGAATCTGAAGATTCTGATCCTCGACAATAATGCGTATGCAACCACAGGACACCAAAAGACTACTTCAGAAATTATAGATTATCCTTCATTACTAAACGGATTAGCGATACACAATATAGAACCAATCCAGCGAAACGACCCAATTGAAGTTGCTAAAAACAAAATACAATTATGGCTAGATGCGAATGAGTTGTGTGTTCTTCCCGCACTTGTGGGATCAAATCCTCCGACATTGACCAATATCCCTTGGCATCCTGAACAAATTGCAGAATTCCAAAGGTTTTGACCGGGATGGTGACTAGATGGGTAAATTTGAAGAGATGAAAGAAAAGTACCCCCGTGGAATGGTTGTCGTGCAAGGATTGTTGATGTTAGTATTTACCACTATAGTTTCCTACATTCTCATAGCTCCTTTATACATCTTCGATATCAGTCCACAAATCCTCGTCGATGTCTTTACATTTCCAGCAGACATCATTCCACAACCGTACAATCTCTTTGGACTTCTTCTAATTCCTATAGGAATGCTTCTTGTCATTTGGGCGAATTACACTCTGCTACATATTGGCAAGATTGGTTTGAGAAATCGGGAACCCATGCAGAGACCCTCGAATCTTGTCTTGGCTGGTCCCTATAGATTTACCAGAAATCCGATCTACTTCGGATGCCTCTTGATGCTACTCGGACTGGTCATTGTTTGGAGTAGTGTGGTTATTGTAATCTTAACGATTCCAGTCTACATCATTTTCCGGTACGGCTTCATCAAGAAGGAAGAGATAATTCTAGAAGAGGAATTTGGAGATGAGTACAGGGATTTCAAGAAAAGGGTCAAACGCTGGTTTTGACACCGAGTTAAAATCAACCAAGTTTGTTTTCTTCATTGTTCGCTTATGAGGAGGGTGTGTTCTTCTTCGAATACCTAATCGAAATAATGAGAACAGCAATCCCAATACCAATCAGAATGAGTGCTGCGACGAAACTACCTCGATAACCATCTGCATTCGATAATCCTGCAGCTATTAGAATATCTGCGACTGGTCCTGCAACTAGAGTTGCGGCAACACCCCAACTTAGGAAGAAGGTCGTGTTGTAATATGCAAATAGTCTTCCCCGGTATTCTTTGGGCGCTATTCTGGCAATAATCGAATAACTTGACGATTCTATGAACACGTGCGATGCCCCGATGAGGAAGGAAGCGATAAGAGCTAGTGCAAAAGTCGGAGTGATTATGAGCCAAGAGATCGCTGTCGCTGATAATATGATTCCAAACATCATCACTTTGTTATCGTCAGCTTTGGCAACTACTGATCCGACCAGAAATCCAGACAACATAGAAGCAATACTCCCAATATTGCTGTATAGTGCAATTTCTCCCCCAGTCGCACCAAACGCTGTTGGATCTGCTAGAAAAATAGCTGTGATGATCGCGATTGAGTTTCTCCCAAAATTGATAAAAATCAAAGCGACAATGAAGATCAGGAATCCAACACGGAGTTTTGAGGGAAGGTCACTGAGCGGATAATTCTCAGGAAGTCCTGTATCGCTAGTTTTCTGTGCCTTTACCTCCTCTCTCAGACGAATTGAAAAATAGACAATGATGCCTGATAATATCATAACAACTGCAGCGACATTGAAGATGCTTCCATTTACAAACCCAGCACCACTGTCATAAAGAAAACCACCAAGATAGGCACCACCTATTCCTCCAAACCCACCAACAATTGAGAACTGTCCCATTATCTTCTTTCTTTCATCAATCTCGGTTAATTCAGAGACCAGTGTTGACCATCCTACGTTAGACATAGACCAGAATATTTCGATTCCGCCCAAGCAGAAGATTATGACGTATCCAGCCGCTACCAACTGGTTCGTTCCAAGGAAGAAGGTGTATCCAAGGACCATGAATATGTGTCCAAGCCCAGCTAGCATCTCTCCTGCAGCAACAAATTCTACGGGCTTTCGGAATCTATCTAATAGATTTCCCCAGAGGAACGATTGAGTAAGTGCATTGGTTATCATTCCAACTGTAGCCATCAGGGTCACTTCAGTGGTTGAGAGACCCAGTGATCTGAGATAAATCGACAAGAAAATGTACACAATAGACCTTCGAAAATAAGTTAGAATTTGATAGGTAGAAAGCCCAGTGAACTCTCTTCCTTTGAGCTTGGAATAATTGAAAAACCTCAACTCAGCCTAGTGGCACCATTGACCATCTTAAATACCATTTTCTACAACTATTTTTTGAAGATTCTATAAATAATGAATCCAAATATCGCAATGATTGAAAATGCCATTGAGTACCGTATTGCGAAAAATTCCGTTGTTCCTGCATAGGGATCTATCATAAAGTTGATTGCTTCCGTGACGATTGATGCGCCTAAAATAATGTTTAAATAAAGAAAAAGCCGTTCTTGGCGTTCTTGGAGGTTTCGGTTTTTTTCCTCATATACCAAATGAACAGATTCATGGACATACTTTAACGCTTTCGTAACATGGGAGAGTACTTCCTCAATTCGAAATAGATTAATCAGGTGGTCATTTAACGCCCGTGCATGCGCCCGCATGTTAATCATATCTTCCCGACGAATTACCGCAATCAATTGCATGAGGGATCGATTCGCTTTTTAAAGCTCTGCTTGTTTTTCTTCGATAATGGAAATATCCTGCATTTTAAGGTCTGGAAGTTCCTGAAGGAACCGCTGGATTAAGTCCTGTAGTTTTAACATCACGAAGATTACACCACGCGCTCGAACAAGAGGAGGATCCATCACGTCTTCAACATAATTCCAGTATTTTTCATATCCTTCTCCCTCAATATAGATGAAAGCACTATTTCTCTCATAATAATGTAACTCAGACGTTCGATTTGAAAGATTATTCTCAATTCGACGATTGTAGAGTACATCACTATAATCTGACCATTGCCCACTGAATAATCCCAAATAAGGTCCTAACTCTTTCTTATATCGTTGAATGGTCGGAACATCCCATTTTTCGACTTTTGGATTGGTTTTGTTAGCTGAGAGAACCACATAGAGGGGTGAATCTATGTCAATCGTAATGCGACCTTGTCGATTAAGCTCTCCAACATTTTTCATCAACACTTTGCTTAGACGTATTGAAACATTTTGAATGTCTTTAACGTCAATTTGGGCATGGCCTACATCTGTTTGTATTCTAAGAACACCTAGCCATGTCATCTCTTCCAAATTCATCTCTGCAATGCGGTTCCAACTAACTTCGACATCAAGTGCTAGTTTATCAATTGCAGGATCTTCAATTAGAGCACGTTCAATATTTTCTTCTAAATTTGACCGTATTAATTCGAGTTCTTCGCCATCAAGACTTGGTTCTGCTAAGAAAGGAACAAACCATCGGACATGTCGTGCATATATTTGAAGCTCAGTTTCTTGTCGGCTCATGGTCAACCTTCCTTTAATTGATTCAATTCTATTGAGCTCCATCTTAAATCATTTCGTGATTTGAACATCAAGCAAACTCGGAAATCGTGAGAGAAGTTTTCATATCCAGTAATTGTGCCCCCTGATGATGAAGCTAAATGGCAGATATAGATTCAGTCACAATTCATCGTGCAGGTGTCGATGATGCAGCAACTCTCACAGATACGTGCAAGAGATCTTTTGATTCTGACAAAGAGTTTGGAGCTCCAGGACCTGGTGGTCCTCCAGGAGTAGATTCGATTGAATGGAATGTAGATAAAATCAAGAATAGGTATCTGGATTACTTCAAAATTCTCAGCGGAAACGATATCGTTGGAGGGTTCATTGTCGGAGATAGAGGTCCAGGATATCAGATATGTGAAAGGATTTGGATAGATCCGAACCACATGAGAGGAGGCATAGGTACGAAGACCTTTGATCTCATATGGGAGAAATATCCTTCAGCCGAGCTATGGGCTTTGGGAACACCAGATTGGAATCTCCGAACGAATCCATTCTATCAGAAGATTGGATTTGTTAAGATAGGTACAACACACGAACACTCGTGGGCTGGCAATTACTACGAGAAGAGAATTGCAGATGGATTTCCCAAAGCAATGTCAAAGATCGGTAACATTCACGATGGTCAGCAAAGAATAATCGTTGAGGGTAACGTAGACCGAATTACAGATACACGCACAGTAATGTCTAGAAAAACCGGAGAGGAACTAAAGGTAGCGGATGCTACCTTGACAGATGATACAGGTTCAATCAAACTTACTCTCTGGAATGATCAGATTCGACAAGTCAAAGTCAACTCGAATATACGACTCGATGAAGGTTACGTTAAAGAATATAGAGATGAACTTCAATTAAGTGTCGGGACGTGGGGATCGATTATCTCTCTAATTTGATTATGTCTATTAACTATTGTTTATATATGGTTGATGCCCGACATCTAATGATACTAATGACAAGTCGTGATATATTCGAAAACTTGGTTTTCCCAAAGGGTCCAAACAAAACCGCTCTTGTTGAAAGGGAGGGATATTCCATTTTGCGGATCTGTATCGGAAAAGAAGGCAGAATACCTCCCCATATGGCAAATCACTCAGCGTTCTTCCTAGTATTGAAAGGAAAGGCGATAATCACATCGGGTGACGAAGAGGTCGAACTAGAAGAGAATCAGTATATCTCTATGGAAGCAAATCAAATGAGAGGTATTCAGGCTCTAGAGGATTCGGTCATCTTAGGTGTTAAGGACTAGAAGATAAATAGTGATATAATATGGACTATAGTTTCCGAAGTAGGTTTCCAAAGAGTCAGTCGAGTTATATTGATAGATAACAAACTCACCCTGAAGACTTATTCCTCCTAGATCCATCCACATATCATATCGTCCTTGGAACCCTCCGGTCTGTGCGCTCACTGGTGCTACACATACTAGTGAAATGCTAAGAACACCAATCCACAAGAGAGTGATTCCTACGAGTAATTTTCAAGAATTCATTCTTGACAACATAACCTCAATCCTTCCGAAACGAAACCCACAACACTCCTCGGTATACAACTTGTTATAAAAGTCTTCTAATCTTAAGAACTGAAAAGACTCCTTCAATCTGAGTCGTGGTTTGAAATGAATAGAACAGAGCGCTTATCTATCCCGACAATCTAAGCTGTGTTGTGTTTATTATTCTAATTCTGCACCATGTGTAATATTTTTAGACAACTTTCTATAACACGTCATATGGTCAACAGTTACGAGAAATCCTTCTTCTATAATTTTTTAAAACTCCTTCAGGCAGTTTATCTAATTTTATAATCAATTCTTTTTTTCGTTGATGTAATTCGGTTTCATTGAGTAGTATATCGACTTGTTTTTTGTCCAAGTCGATTCGAATCCGATCTCCGTTACGGACAAGAGCTATATTCCCGCCCAATGCAGCTTCAGGCAACACATGACCAATACATACACCTTTTGTCGCTCCACTAAATCGGCCATCAGTAATTAAAGCCACATCAGTATCTAAACCTAGACC
>VAPC010243927.1_pt1 | contig 15445 bp, 12 predicted proteins | sample 3395121 | NCBI WGS metagenome assembly VAPC01 (sample SAMN08290434, study PRJNA428436) | hydrothermal vent metagenome | isolation source: Deep-sea hydrothermal vent chimney | place: Indian Ocean: Southwest Indian Ridge | depth 1711 m m
ATAGCCTTTAGATTTAATAATTTACGATTACTAAATTCTGAAAAGGTAAATTTACAATCTAAAGTATTCGCTATTTTGGGGATTGGTTTACTCGTAATCAAGTTAGCGCCCTTTGCCCCCACTATGGACTTTGGGATCCTTAAAGAGAATATAAAGAACCTAATCTATAGCCCCTCTATAGATGTGTATTGGTTATTCGAGCATACTGTGACTTGGGTTTTGGTGTTTTTCTTTTTGACACGCGCAAACCCTTCATTCGAACGATGTCGTCTACTAATACCTATAACCATATGCGTATTGGCATTAAAGTTTTTCATTATTGCTAATGATATAAATTTGTCTCAGCTATTGGGGGCGACGCTTGCTCTAGTCATTTTTTTCGCCTCAAAAAACCTTATAGATATAAATAAGGCTGCATTGGCAACAGTTTTATTAGTTGCAATAGTCTTGAATGGTTATTACCCATTTGAATTTCGGACGCAGATTTCTAAATTCGAATGGATACCATTTTCGGGTGCGTTGAACGGGAATATCTTGCTTAATATATTAGCAACTTCTAAGAAAATACTCCTATATTCAAGTGCAATTGTTCTTTTATATACTTCAAACAATAAGCTCAAACTCTCCACGGGCATAGTTGCTTCTATAGTCTTCCTCTCAGAAGTAGGGCAAATTTTTGTTACCAATTCAGTGCCTGAGTCTACGGATTTCTTATTGGTGTTGATATCGGGGTATTTACTGAAAAATCTAGTTGAACCACAGAGCATGGCTCCCTTTTCTAAAAGCGTGAATAGCGATAGCGCGAATATTATTAGTCGAAGCTTGGAAAATGGACAACTCACAATGGGGACCATAAAGAAGAGCCATTATATTAGGGGACTAGATGGCTTGAGAGCATTTGCTGCATTGGCAGTATTCATTGTTCATTTTCAGCAGTTTACTAATGTGGAACTTTCGTTAGGGCCTATTGATTTTACTCGCTGGATGATAAACGGTAATACAGGCGTCGCTCTTTTTTTCGCATTAAGTGGTTTTCTCCTCTCTATACCTTTTTGGCAAGGCTTGGAAAGACAGGAAACCCCCAATACTCTGACATATCTCAAACACAGGGCTGTGCGCATAGTTCCTCTATATTATCTATGCTTTTTGGGACTTTTGATGATAAAGGGGTTTTCTGGGCCGGAAGTGTCATTTAACAACATAATTTCCCATTTATTTTTCTTGCACAATCTGAAAGATAGTCAGGTTATGAGCTTCAATCCGCCATTTTGGACGCTGGCAGTTGAAATGCAGTTTTACCTATTTCTCCCCCTAATTTTTATAGCGCTGAGACAGCTTAAATATCACATAGGGCAAATTACATTAATTGTATTTATTGTTGCTTGGTTTCTTGGGTATAAATTACTCCTTGAGTGGATGTCACCTAATTTCAATTGGCCTTTGACGTTCTCGTTAGTATGGCCCTTTGGCGTGAACGCTGCGAGTGCAACAAGCCCCGCAATAACATATTCTTTAGCCAGCCACCTTCCTCATTTTCTATTAGGAACACTCTTTGCGAGTCAATTTATAAAGAAAAAGTTGCATGTTGATAAGCTATTTTATGATGTGTTAATACTTCTCATAGTGAGTAGTACATTTATTATTTTGGCTACACCACTGGACGAGTTTTTCCAATTGGAGTTCGGACGATACAACTTTCCTTATATACCCTTACTATTATCAGCATTAATCTTCTTAGTGCCTTCTAGCAAAGTAACAAGTAAGCTTCTGGAATATAAGTTCCTTAAATGGTTAGGAGTAATTTCATATGGAATTTATATATTTCATTATCCACTGCAAAAAGCACTCAAAATAGTACTGGAAAAGTTTGGTGTAGGTGTTTCAGAGCAATGGCTTCTATTTGGTTTATTATCATTAGGCGCGACTATTCTTTTAGCATCCTTCTCCTATCGATTCATTGAACAGCCAATCATCAGATATTTCAGAAATGAAAAAGTGCGGCCTGTGTTAGAGACTAGTAATGGTTTAATTGACTCGCCATTCAAGCAAAAGGGTTTATATGAGAATGCGAAACTTAAAAGGTCGTGGCATTTTTCCAGTATTAGCAAAATAACAATCGCAATGTTTGTTCTCCTCTCAGCTTTGATCATTTGGTTATTGCCGGACGGGAAAACGCAGGTTACCCAGCCATATTGGGCAGGGTTAAACAGACATGTTATTTTCGATCATCATGCTCACTCAGACTATTCTGATGGGGCTCTGTCAGTTGCTGAACTCGTTGAGCTATCTTATTTTAATGGATGCGATGCTATTTCAGTGACTGATCATTCAGGTTACGGGCGTGGAGTGTCGAAGTCTAAATTAGACGAAATAGCGTCATTGAGAGAGAAATTTAAAGGTTTACTCATATATTCTGGTATTGAGATAGGCCTCCCTTCATATGAAGGTAGAGAGCACCTTAATATCATTGTATCTCCAGAACATGAATACAATTTGTTACCAAAGCTTAGCGAAATTCTTAGGCGCGAAAGTGATGACGAGCGCAGAGATGATGGCACGTTTGTCAACGTCATAAACGCATATTTCGATAATGCTGAGCGAAGGGAAGAATACATCGTGGTTTACAATCATCCCAGTCGAAAGGACATGACCATGGATGAGAATGTCGAAGATTATCATGCACTAACCCAAAAGGGGCTGAAACTGACAGCTTTCAGTGGCGCTCCCGGCCATCAAAGGAATAGTGCTGTTGGTTCATACAAGACTGTGTTTGAAACCAAAGATCGCTGGGATCCTTTTGTTGCAGATATTGGTGGTGGTTGGGACAATCTTCTTTCTTCCGGAGAGAGAGTATGGGGAGCTGTGTCGTCTTCAGATTTTCACAACGAAGGATTAGATTATCCACCTTGCAGTTTTTCGCGAATCCATTTGGAGGTTCCTGATAAAACTTACAATGGGATTATAAGCGCATTTCAACACGGTACATTTTGGGCTGATCATGGTGGTTTACTCAATGAGTATGAGTTCAATGTTGAGGTCGGGAAAGAAAATACGCTCGCTTATTCAGGGGCGACAATTGACTTAGGGAGTAAAGACGAAGTTATGTTAGTCAATGTTGAAGTTGCAAGAGCAGAAAAGTACAAAGATGACTTTTTGAGAGTGGATACAATATCAAATTGTAGAAGAGGAGAGGTAACCTCAATAGAAAAAATCCTCCCTCCTGAAGAAAGTGTTTTTCAGCTTCTAATGTCAAAATCAGACTCAGTTGAGAAATGCTTTATTAGATCGCGAGTAATTCTGGAAGGTCTGGATGAACATAAGTTATCTGCTTACTCTAATCCGATTTTCATTCAATAACAAAACACATTCTTAGGCCTTAAAAACAACAATGAAGAAAATCTTACTACTTACAGAGAATTTTCCACCTATTGATGGAGGAAGCGGCAGGTGGTTTTGGGAGTTATATTCTAGATTACCAAGACAAAACATCATTGTTGCTTCTCACAGTGTCGAAGGATATCAAGCTTTCGATAAGCAGCATGATTTACATGTTATAAGAATGCCAATGCACTCAGCAGAGTGGGGGGTCAAAAGCAAAACTGGTATCTCATTCTATTTTAGAATGGTTAAACACGTCTTAAAGCTGGTAAAGCGCCATAAAATCGATGAAATACATTGTGGAAGGGTTATTCATGAAGGAGTTATTGCGAGAATAATTAAACTTCTCACAGGAGTCCCCTTTATTTGTTTCGTCCATGGTGAAGATGTAGAAACGGCTGCCACTAGTCGGGAGCAAGCCTTGTTGGTTAAGTGGGCCTGTAGAGGGTCGAAAACACTGGTATGTAATAGTGAAAATTCCAGAAATTTAGTTGCTGCATTAGGATTTGAGACAAAAAACAAGTGTGAAGTCTTACATCCTGGAGTGGACACGAGTAAGTTTATACCCGCCTTAGCTGACCAAGCCTTTCGTACCCAAATGGGTTGGGACGGGAAAAGAGTACTTCTTACAGTTGGGCGTTTACAAAGACGAAAGGGCCAAGACCATCTGCTAGCTGCGATGCCTGAGCTGTTAAAAATATACCCCGATTTGTTTTATGCCATTGTTGGACGTGGAGAGTGTGAGGATGAGCTGCGTTCTTTTATTGATAGCTCAGGACTTAGTAGTAGTGCGGCGGTCTATACCGATTTAAATGACGAAGCTTTGATAAAGTCCTATCAACAATGTGATATTTTCATTTTGCCCAATCGCACAATTGAAAGTGACATAGAAGGGTTTGGAATGGTGCTAGTTGAAGCTCAAGCTTGTGGTAGGCCTGTTATTGCCGGTAACTCGGGAGGAACCGCTGAAACTATGATTATTGGTAAAACAGGTGAAATAATCGATTGCTCTAGTCCTCAGAGTATTGTTAAAGGAATGCTACCGATACTACAAGATTCAAGCTTTGAACATTTTGGCAAAAGTGCAGTTGAGCACGTGAAAACCTCGTTCGATTGGGACGCACATGTCAAAAAAGCGAAGGCGTTGTTCGGATTGTGACAGTTACCCGAAAAGTTTTAAATAGCGCTATATTGTCAGCGTCTGCAAAAGTTATCGGTAAAATGCTTGGCTTAGTCAGCACAATGCTGTTGGCGCGTATATTAGCCCCTGAAGAGTTTGGGTATATTGCTATCGTAAGTATTGCGCTCTATTTCTTTGACATATTGTCGCATGCAGCGAGTGAGCAGTATGTCATACAAAAGAAAACAATAACGCGCGTTGAATTATATACAGCTTGGTCTGCTAATTTAGTTTTAAAACTTTTTATTTCTATGGTGATTTGTGTAAGTGCTCCTTGGGTTGCACTCTTTTTTGACCGTCCTGAACTAACTAATGCGTTTAGAATTAGTTCGTTAATATTGCCAATTCAAGCGCTTAAATCGCCTATATATCTCTTGCTTAAGAGACAATTGAATTTTACCCCTCTCTTCTGGAGTTCACTCATAGAGCGTGCGCTCGCAGTACCATTGGTCATCGCATTGGCTTTCGTGCTTCAAAGCTTCTGGGCTTTTATCATTACCGATATTGTAGCAAGTCTACTTGCTGTGTTTATATCCTATTTTATTGCCAGAAAGCCTCCGAAATTTACTTTGTCGCGAGTTAACGAACAGTGGAATTTTTCTAAGTGGATGTTAGGAAAGAGTGTAGTCGGATACATGCGTTCACAAAGTGATACAGTAGTTGTTTCCAAGTTTTTTTCGGGGGGAGCATTAGGCAACTATCACATGGCCAGAGAGTTAGCCATGATGCCTGCTCACTTTTTATTAGGCCCAGCGATAGAGCCTTTACTAAGCGCATTTAAAAATGATAAGGAATCAATTCATGAATTACACAATAATGTCGCTTTCTCTTTAGTAACGGTTATTGTTATAGCGATTCCTTTATGCTTTTTTGTTTGGCAATGGGCAGCCGAAGTGGTGTTACTCTTACTGGGAAGTGACTGGGAAATGGCTGCAGAGCTTCTGCCTATATTAATTTTATTGTTTTTATATTGGACAGTCATGCAAGTGGGTGAAACGGCCTTACTTGCCCAAGGGAAAGTAAAACTCCTTTTTCTGATTGATTGCTTAACTCTGATAGTAGTTGTTGTGGGGCTCTTAATTATTGCCTCAAAAACAAGCGATTTGCTTGCTCTTGCTTGGGCAAGAGCCGGGTTCGGAATTTTGTTTTGTATTGTCGTATTGTGCCTGGCATTTAAGGGGAATCAAAGGCAACTACTTCAAGTACTTTTTTATTGTATTGCTATGACACTAGTGTCTTCAATCTGGCTCTTCAGCGTGAAGTCGATGGTAGAGGCCTTAGATTTGGCAGACATGAATTTTATACTTTCCATCGTTATAATGTTATTTTCTTTGGTTATGCTGATATCCGCAACGGTATCCGTCGTATTTATTGGAGCAAAGGGGTTTAAAAACTATCATGCAAGAAGAATAGAAATGATAGTTGGTAGCTCTTTGGGTAATTTTTTTAAAATTAATAGAAGATAATCCGTTTGATTATTCTATACATTGTTTTGTGAATGAAAAATGAAGTTTTTACGCAATGTCGGTTTAACTGTTTTACTTTTGATAAGTATCATTTTGCTTGGTATCAATATTTACGGCGAGTTTCAAAGTCTTACACCCGACGGCGTACTAAATACTGATCTCAGGTTCCGCCAAGATAAGACACTTACGTTTAAAGAATCTCTTACAGCTATTGAAAGAGAAAGAAATGAAAGTGATGCTGATTACGTGAGAAGGCTTAATGATGTCGTTGCAAAGTCTTTAGCCCATATTCATTGGAATGAGAACAATGATATAGATTTGTACTACCAGCGCGTTCCTATATGGGAAAACTACATACTATATATAATGTCTTTGGTCACCAATATGCCCGAGTATAGCAAATACCATTTTGGCGATTATGAGCGGAGTTTGGAGCGCGGCATCGGTATTTGTGGCGATGCATCAATGATAATGAGTCAGATTTTAGAAAAGGAAGGAATTGAAAGTCAAATCGTTTCTTTCCCAGGCCATGTTATTCTTGAAGCAAAGTTGGGGAACGGAGAAAAAGTACTTAGTGATGCTGATTTCGGTGTAATCATGCCATTTTCAGTTGAAGAATTAAATGAAGCTCCATACCTAGCAATTGACTATTATAAGAATAAGGGGTTTTCAGACAGAGAAGTTGGAGGATTGGTTCGTTCGTATGGCTTAGAAAATGAAAAGTGGGATGGTGTTAAGCACTTCATTACAAAGAAATACTATTTCGAGTATTTTGCATATTTCATTAAGTGGGTATTTCCATTAGCGATGCTTTTGATGGTATGGGTGATTTATAAGAACTTGAAAAAAGAAAAGGCTAATTAAAAGAATTTTAGTATTTAAAAAGTCATATTTCGCATAGAAGAAAGGCGTCGAAATATGTGAAAAAATCGTTGTCACCGTATTAGGTATATTTTTCAATTGAAAAAATATATAACTAGGGCAGGAGGTGAACGTCTATGAAGCGATGGAAATAGGAAGTAAATAGTGCTCGGTATCGTTATCCCTTTAAAATCTGAAGTTACTTCAAGTTGTTGGGAAAATACATCTAGAAGCTTAATAGCTACGCTCAAATCAGTACTCAATCAAAACGAGAAAAGTTATCAAGTAATTGTTGTCGGTCACGAACGCCCTCTAGGCCTAGACAACCTTAACTTGAACATCGACGTTTTTTACTCAGTTTCAGGCGAAATTCCCTCACCTCCAAAAGTAAACGCTACTCAGGAGCAATTTACGTCAGACAAGAACAGTAAGATTTCGAAGGGCATAGAATTGTTAAAACAACGCTATCCAAATATCAATGTTTGGTTCGCGTTAGACGCTGATGATCTTGTTGAAGAAAATTTAGTTAGAGTTGCTCTAAAGGAGCTTCCGTATTCACTGTTCTCTCTTGATATGGGATATATGTACTATGGGCATGCTAATAGAGTGATAGAAACTCAAGAACTGACACAGTACTGTGGCTCTACGGGAATTATTCACGATGATTACCTTTCATTCGATGCTCAAGGTAAGTTAGTGTCATGTCCTTTCTTGAGCCAGTCACATATGGGATTATCGCGCTATTTCAAACAGCAGCCAAACAGCAAAGTAAAAACTTCTAATCGGCCTTTAGTGATGTATTCGCTAGGGCACGGTGAAAACATCAGTGATGGCTATAGAAATTGGGTTCAAAACGTTATAGCGACGATAAAACCTTACGTTAAAGGAAAAGCTTTATCCGCTGAGCTTAAGAAGTCTTTCGGAATCAATGAGGATGAATTTTGATCACTTTTATTACCGCTGTCGGTAACAGAAAAGCCTATAAGGACTTCGATAGAGTAGAGAACTATCTGAAGTTAACGATCGAGAGTTTAAGAGCACAGAACAGCGGCAGCTTTAAAGTCATTGTTGTGACTAATGAGCTTCCAACTTTCGATCCTAATGGTGAGTTGTGTGAATACTGCCTTGTAGATTTTCCTCCTCCTGAAAGAAACAAAAAAATAGAATCATTTTCAGATGAACAATATAGAATTTTTATGCGTGACAAAGGAGTAAGATTAACTGCAGGGCTGCTCTTTGCTCAAAGATTTAATCCCAATTATGTGTATTTCTTAGATTGTGATGATTGGCTTTCTACGCGGATTAGTTCATTCATTGAAAAAGACAATGACGCTGCAGATATATACGTTGGGGCGAAAGGTTATTTCTTAAACATTTCAGACAAAAGAATAAAAAGGAAAGATGGCTTAGTACGTTTTTGTGGAAGCACTATCGCCTATAAAAACGAAATTCTTTTTAATTTGGAGCCTTCACTTAGCTTTTTATCAGAAAATAATAGTAAAGATGAAATCTTAGACAACTGCTCGAACTTCTTTATTGAAAGAATAATGGGCAACCATACCGATTGGTTGAGGCTTGCTGACGAAAAAGGTTATACAGTCAAAGAGTTTCCTTTTTTCACTACATGCTGGATTCTGGGAACTGGAAATAATGTCTCGGAATCTGACAAAGGTAAATTGGGGCTACCCATTACCCTAGATGTCCTTGAAGAGTTTGGTATATCAAGAGAATTTGAAAATAGTGAAAACGCCTCTCTGATAGAGTGCCTTTTTGAAATGCTCTCTTACTTAAAGTCACGACGTGAATGGAAAGAGTCGAAAAAAAAGCGCTTTTTCGTCTATAAGTAAGGGGCATATGAAAAAACTAAGTTATTACAAAGATAGTAGAGATAATAATTTTAATTTAATACGCTTTACTGCTGCATTTCTTGTTTTAGTTAGCCATAGTTTTCCTTTGGCTACAGGTCGAGGGGATTCAGAGCCCTTATACAACTTGATAGGTATTGGTTTTGGTCACATAGCTGTAGATATATTTTTTATTACAAGTGGCTTTTTAATAACCGGTAGCTTGTTGAGAAGTAACAGTATTAAGAAGTATATAACTGCCAGAGTGTTAAGAATTTATCCCGCCATATTTATTGCGGTTTCGCTGACAGTTTTAGTTCTCGGTCCGGCATTGACTAGTGTCTCGTTAAAGGAATATTTTAGTCATCAAACAGTGATATATTTTTTTAAGAATATATCGTTGATATTTGGTGTTGAGTTTCAGTTACCTGGAGTGTTTGAAAACGTACCTTGGAAAAATGCTGTAAACGGGTCTTTATGGACGCTGCCCTATGAAGTGAAAATGTACGCTTATCTTTTAGGTATATTTGTTGTGATTAATGTGCTCTCGAAGTATCTTAGTTTAAGATTGTTAGGAAACTTTAGCTTTAAAAAATAATTGCTCTAATTGCTATATCATCGGTACTATTTCAGTTCTATTTAATGCTTCAAAATAAAGAGCATACCGACTTTTTTCGTTTGTTTTCATTCTTTTTTATAGGGAGTTTTTTTTACTGCTATGCAGACAAAATTCCGATGAAAAGCATTTATTTGACGATATCTTCACTACTTCTTATCTGTACAGCAACCTACCAATACTTGTTTATGGAATTCTACAGCCTTTTATTACCATATTTGGTTTTTTCAATCGCATACATTCCCAAAGGACGTATTCGAAAATTCAATGATTTCGGTGATTATTCCTATGGTTTTTATATATATGCATTTCCAACTCAGCAGTTAATTGCTTATTGTTTTACCAATATTACTGTGGAGAAAATGATTCTTTATTCAAGTGTTTTTACTTTTATATTAGCCGCTTTTTCTTGGCATTTCATTGAGAAAAAGGCTTTGTCATATAAGTTTTGATATTAAAAAGTACTTTTGACTACTCAAATAAAGAAAAAAATAGGCTTTTCATTTTTACTTTTAAAATGAAGAACAGGTGTTTTTTCCTTACATATTTATAAATTTCGATGTTTCGTGATTTATTAGATACCACAGAGTTTCTGCTTTGTTGAGACTGTCTGTAGTTAAACAAGGGCTCGGGTATTCGGTAAAAAGACTGACCTACGCGTCTAGACATATTTAACCAAAACTCCCAATCTTCTAAACCTGATACCATTTTTTCATCGTAACCTCCAAGTTTTGTCCAGCTTGTCTTTCTATATGCTGCACTGCAAAAAACCATGTTCTCGAAGCACAACGTTCTTACGTCGTATGAGGGAAGCTCCCAATCCCATCTATTTGTCTCATCAAACTTATTGGCCAATGAATAAACAACAGTTAGGCTTGGATTAAACTTAAAACAGCTAGCGATTTTTTCACAATATGTAGGGTCAATTGTATCGTCAGCATCTAATGGTAAAATTAATTCACCGGATGCTGCATGAATGCCCCTGTTCCGCGCCGCCGATGTTTTTGCGTTTTTTTCCTGCTTAATCAATCTGATATTTTGATTGGACGCTACAAAGCCTTCGATGATTTGCACGCTCTTGTCTGTGGAGCAATCATCTATACAAACAACTTCCACATCTTGATAACTTTGGTTCAACACTGAAGAAATCGTTTCGCTGATCGTTTCTTGAGCGTTATATATGGGTATTATTACCGATATTTTCATCTACGTGGTCCCGCTTTATTCATGTGGTTTGGATTCTATTCCATACTGCCTAAGTTTGATAAAAAAATCCTTTTTTGCAAAATATGGGAATTTTTCTAATAGGGTGAAAATAGTCTTCGAAATCTCGTGCTTCATTAGGACTATTGATACTATCCACAGAGTGGATAGTACTAAAGCTAGAATTAGTGTCTCAACGATCACAGGTAAATAATATAGTTTGAAAAAACTAGATGAGAAGTATGTCATGATAAGGCAGATAGTGCCTAACAAGAAAGATTTTGATTGGTTGATTAAATGTCGTCTTAAGTCAAAGCTCATATATCGACAAAGTATGAAATAAAATCCTAACGCCTCGATCACTGTTGCTGTCGCAAATGCGAAGCTCATGCTCAGTAGGTTGATAGTGCCGAAAGTCAACGCAAAAATAATAAATATAGGAAACGATATCAATTTTACATACAGTATGAAAATTTCTTTCTCTTCTACAATCAAAAGGTTTTTAAAAAAGTGCGTAGTGGAAGTTAATGCAAAAGTGATACACAGTATTGATAGAATACTCGAGGCTTCGAGCCATTGATCACCAAATAATAAAGTGATAGCTAAATCGGGGACAACTGCTAGGGACATTAGAATTGGCACAATCAAAATTGTAACGTGGCTAGTTGCTTTTTCGTAAGCATCGAAGGTAAGCCCTCCTGTTCTTTTCGCCTCTGAAAAGTACGGAGTAACTAAAGGTAATACGAACCCTAGGACAGTTTCGTTAGAAAATCTTACAGCCCCTAACCCTCTGCTGAATAATGCGCTCGCGCTTGGCCCTATCACCTTACCAAGAGCTAGTTCGGGTAAGCTCTCTGTTGCTTTATTTATGAATGTTACGATTGTGAGCGTCCCTCCGAAGCTTAATATATTTTTAAAGTTCCCTGGTCTAGGGATCCAGCTTACAATTTCGGGTTTTACCATAAAGTGCGCTAAAAACTGAAAAAACTGCGCAGCAAGTACGCCGAATGCGAGACTAAGGTAGCTTAGTCCTAGCTCGATCAATAAAATGGTGACGATAAATGAGCAAAGGGCGGATAGTACATTTATTGTTGCCAATACTTTAAAATTAAATTGCCTCGACAGATACGATTGGCTTACAGCCGTAAAAGGTGTCAAAAGGAATGTTCCAACTAGAATCTCTATTACCGAGACCATACCTGAAACCTCATAAAAATTGCTTAACCATTCTGCTGAATAATATAGGGTAAGCCCTAGGATTAATGAAATTCCAAGTGTAACAAAAAGAACATTTTCAATATCTTTGGTTGTAACAGAACTTAATTTTATTATGTAGCTGCCGGTACCTATCAAGCGTAATTCGATAATTATTGCTGAAGCAGTAATTGCGATAACGTGAATACCTATTTCTTCAGGTGTAAGTAATCTTGCGTAAGTCATCATTGATGCAAGATTTATTAAAATAAAAGCATACCTTCCCATAAAGGTATGAACTAAAGAGCTAGTAACTTTAGACATTAGAATTATCTTTGTGGTTTAGAACATATAATTGATAGGCTATTGCAGAAAATAGAATACACCAATGTAATACTTCAGCTCTCATCCTATTTAAGAAGGTCATTGCTACAATAAATGCAATGAGTGCACATTGAATTGCTACAATCTTGAAATATTCGTCTACCTCTTTCTTTTCCTTCAAAAGCCTCTTGCACTTTTGGGTGGTTTTAAAACTGAAGTAGAGCATTAATATAAATAAAAGCAATCCCAAGTAGCCGACCTCAGATAAAGCCTCGAACCACGTTGAATGAACGGTTCTTGCTCGGCTACCTCCTGTATTAATATGAGCAGGGATGTAATGATAGCCAATTTGATTGAATCCTCTGAAGCCCTTTCCAAAAGGGTAATCTTTGGCCATATCCCATGAGGCTTTCCAAAACGCCATTCTTGTAGCGCCGGTCTCTCGGTCGCTATCGACTTCGGTTTGCTCGCCAAGTGTATACATGCGCTCGATAAATGCATCGTCCGCTAAATAAAGACCACCCGCTAATCCAGCGATGAGAATTGCAATAGCAGTTTGCTTTTGGAACTTTCTCTGAAAGCTAGAAGTGAACATTATCCACAAAAAAATAGCCGTGCTTAATGCAACAGCCAGAAACGCTCCACGACTATTTATCAATACAATAGCATTCGAAATGAAAACGCCAGCAACAGCAAAGGCTGCTTTTGCTAACTTGTTTTTTGTTACCCAAAAAAAATATAGTGTCAGCACTATACTTGGTGCTAACGCAGCTGCAAGGCCGTTGGCATCTGGCGAATCAACCATTCCTACGCGCTCCACTCTTCCTCCACTGTTTCGCCCGACTTGATATACATAGAAACCCATGTACCAGGCGCCATAAATATAACCAAATAAGACATAGTTAAATTTATCTATGGAGTCACACAGTTTAAAAGCGATGGTCAATGTAACTAACATTTTTACATAAAACACCCATGCGTCATAATGTAGTTCGGGGATGGGAGATAGAAAGTAAGTTAGCCCATATAAAAAGCAGAGAATCCACGCAATCTTGAGTTGTGGAATTGCCATCGCCTTGTTTCCATACTGCTTTTTTTTAAATAAGTACAGAAGAATCATGATAATGACGGTGTAATATGAATAGCTTATATCGGGGATAAGAGGGCCCCACCATCGCTTTTGAGGATTATAAAAATAAACTGCTTGATATACGATGAACGCAAAAATTGGGTAAAAGCGAAAGGCAGCTAATAGGCCACCTACATATGAGCTAAAGAACAATAATACACTTAACATTAATATTGTTCTCTACTTATCTGAATAGCTTCTTGAGCTTATTAACTTTTAATTGGTATTGAATTTGAAATTCGCCAATTATAGTCTGGTGCAGTTTATAATAAAATTTTGACAACTGAGAAAGCTCTTGCCCATTTTGTGTTTGAATATACCCAAATTTATTGAGCATATTTGCGGCATAGTTATTGATAATACCGATCTCTTTTTTTGATAGTTTGTTTTTCCACTGAGTAGCAAGTGCTTTATTCGGTGCTTTGTTTGTATTTATATTTTGTTTATTAGGAACATAACTCATTTTTTCTTTGTGGTAGCTTAACATTCCTTTGTCAAAAGCAATACCTAGGTGAGCGCAAATGTTTTTTAATTGTTTCTCTTGGTCTTCAATTAAGTCTTCAAACTTCACAATGAGGCAAGATTTAGGATGCTTTTCTGCAAACTTAACTTGTAGCTCAACCTCCTTGTTCCATCGAAGCGCACCTGTAAAGGCGTTGGTTCCTAGCCCCCATCTATTCTCGATATAAGAGTTCACTACACCACGTCCATCTCTTACAATTATTATAAACTTGCTATCGGGTATAAACTGTTCAAGGGCATCTAAGTGTTCAGTAAGTTGTGGGTCTTTTAGACCCCACGCTATTTTACTATTGTTTTCGAGAAAGCTATCAATGTTCTGGTTGTAACGAAATTGAAAGTGCTTGTCGATGTTCTCGACGATTTCTTCGCGACTCGCATTTTCTAAGAATATAGTTTGCAGAGGCAGTTCGTTTTGAATAAAAACATCTTTATGAGCAGATAAAATCCTTGTTAATAAAGTAGTACCAGAACGCTGTGTTCCTACCAAGAAAATAGGAGAGGTAACCTCCTTTTTTACTGTTTCCATCGTAATATCCTGAACATCGTTTGGGTTAGTCTAAAAACTTTTTTTTCAGTTTGCCCAAGAATGTATCAGGCTTTTTATCAATATATTCATCTAAGACAAAACGGTTTTGCAAAATAGCAGTGTCATCTCTGTAAGCGAACTCTCTGTAATTAAATTCAGGAGGCAGTACGTATAGCCTCAATTGCGAATGATAAATATGGTACCTAAACGGACCTTGATCGTGCGGGTGTCCAAACCTGTCGCTTAGATAGCTGTCGGACCAATCTCTAATAAGTTGCTTATTGCCTTCGTTATTGCGATACAAGATGATATCGCAATTAAGCTCAGGGAAGCATTCCGGTACATCCTCAATAGCGCTATTGCCCAGCTCTGTGTTTATTCTGACAGGCGCGTGAGCCAACGCAATATCGAACTTCTCCATTAGCATAGGTAGCGAGGTCACGCTGTCTTTCAATGCGTAAGTATCAGCGCCAAGATACATAATTATGTCTTCTTTTAACTCAAGCATAGCGCGATGCTTGGCCACCATTTGCCCGTTTAGGTGTACTCTACTCTCCATAAAGCTAGGGTAAGAAAAATCAGTAACTCTGACCTCGTCAAACTCGCTGATTAAGCTTTTGTCCTGGATCTCTTTGTCTGTGTAGAGATAGTACTTGGCGTTAGGGATGTAGCGCTTAAAACTTGCTGCAGACTTGTTCGCTTCAGCGACATACTTAAAGTCACCATGGTGTGAATTAACATAAAGTATTGCCATATCACCGTGATTCATTTTTATAATCCTCTCTAAATAGCTCTATTTTTTCGAGTAAGTATTCAGATTTACTATTTAAAACGCTTTCTTTACCCAAGGTAGGCTTGTTCTTCGATGCTTTGAGAAGCATAGACTTAGCCTTCTGTATGCTAAGTTTTTCTTTCATATTTCTCAAAAAGCTATCTTTATATTTTTCGTAAATTGGAGGCACGCTAATAGGTGAGTATTCTTCATTGATTGAATAGCACCAATCTTGCCATTTAAAACCAAGAATCTCTTGTCTTGTTACAATAGGAATCCAAGGCACGCGAAGTGCTTCTGCTATGATTGCACCATGCATAGACTCGGTTAGGAGAACTTCCGTTTCCCTGATATTTTGAATGGTCTGGTCAACTGAATACGTAGGATCTAAATAGCCAAATCCCAGTTCGTTACATACTTTCTCCCAGAC
>VAPC010281941.1_pt1 | contig 15405 bp, 21 predicted proteins | sample 3395121 | NCBI WGS metagenome assembly VAPC01 (sample SAMN08290434, study PRJNA428436) | hydrothermal vent metagenome | isolation source: Deep-sea hydrothermal vent chimney | place: Indian Ocean: Southwest Indian Ridge | depth 1711 m m
ATTAGCAAGATCAGATGAGTAATCCGCTGTAGTTGCACCAGTGCTGAACCGTAAAGTACGATTATAGTCTGTCCAGATAAGTTTATTATCCGCCACGACTAAATCAACCAGTAGCTGATTTAAACTCTCATAAGGGTTAATTCTACGTCTAATAATATAAGTAACCCCTGAAAAAGTAGTGAGTAAGTTTTCAGCTAAAGTCAATGAGGTGTCTGTTGCAACAGTTGATATATTATAAGTATTTCCATCGACAATTAAAATATCGCCGGGCAGTATATCATTTGTAAGCCAAACTGTACTTGTGCTGGTAATAGTTTTTGTCCCTAATGTCCCAGCTACTGTTCCTGTAATATAAGCCGAGTATAATGGTGAAAGTGTATTCGTTCCATCATATTTATAAAGATGCTTTGTATCAAAAACAAAAGTAGTTTGTGCGCCTGAGATACCCCAAAGTGTTTCTATATTTCTAATAGGATCAGTATTTGGCGAATTTGCCCTGGTGTATATTCCAGGTCTTCTCATTGGCCCAGTACTTTTGACTATAAAGTTCTTAGCCTGCAACAATGCTCCTTGAGGTAATCCATTTGTAGGTAAGTTATGAACAATACCTCGATTAATTGGGCGCATTGCTACAAAGTTGGGGTCACTTGGAATAAAAATATTATTAGCCATCAATTAACTCCTATTTAAACTTTTACGTATCTTCACGCTTAACTATTTTATACTCCAATAATTTATTGGCAATTTCCGTCTCCCCTATCACTTCTAACCGTTTAAATGGAAACCACCAACCTTCACATGGCTCATTATCTACCATTTCTTGAGGTTCAATTAAGTATGTAACAGGCCCGCTAATTTCTTGCTTAACAGCAGTAATAACTCCAGTATAACCACTAACAATATCTTTAACTACTTGACCTAATTCTAATTCAGTAATAATTAACATATTGATCCCCTAATTAACTATACCCCAAATCAACCCTATTAGCAAGATACTTCCAGTAGTGTACAAAAGTATATCTTTAACTCTTTGAGCTTTTTTGTATTTCAAGAATGAGCTTTCTAAATCTTTCGTTGTTGTTTTCAAGTCTAGAAATGAGATTGAGAGCTTTTGTATTATTTGCTGCTGATTCTTTAACGTTGCTTTCTGCTGAATTAAGGTAAGTTTTAATTCGCTTGTTAGACTTGTGTATGTTGTCAATATTCCCTGTAATTCGGTCATCTGTTTTTTCGTAATCTCTAACGATGATGTAGAGGGCAAAACCAGTAACAATAAACATAAACCAAAAAGCAATCTTTTTAACATATCTCATTTCTCTACACTTTTTTGCCAGGCTTTAGCTCCAAGTGCACTTGCGAAAATACCTGCACCGATAGTCATGGCCGTACCTGCTGTAGTAGCGCCAATAAACATAGCAACAGTCCCGGCTAATGCAATCAGCATGCCTACAATACCGCCTGCCATAGATAATATTCGCATAGACGAAACATTGCCTTTATTATCTTGATACCATTTCATCTTTCTTTTTCTCCTTTTTTAATTTGATAATTAATGGCTTGTACTTATGACAATACCAATAATCCTTACAATTGATAACACAATTACAATTTATGATTCTCTCCTTCCAAAATGGGAAGTATCAAGAAAGCCGCTAAAATTACCACCCCAGTAATTATGTTTGCTTAAACTTTTCCAATAGTTTGCTATAGGAATCAAAATTAATTTTGTCCTTTCATCATTCTCTAGAAATAGTCCATCCTTCCAAAAGAATAAGTCTATTGCCAATTTCCTTAAATGACTGCTTCTAAAAGTTTTGGTAAAACCTTGTTTGTATAACCATGCCTGTGTTGATTCTCTTCTCCATACTTCACCAATTGTGAATTTGATTTTATGATCAATTAGATATTGGAACAATTTTGTAACATCTTTTGCGAATGAATGTTGAATGTCACTTAACATTATCGGCACCTCTCGTCATCCCTACCTCTGTATTAGTCTCATCCATTTTCACATAGTGAATCACCTTCGTAATCATCTTGCCACAAGTAGGGCATAGCCCAAAATGACTATAAGCAAAATCTCCATGTTCTGAGCAATAATATTTTGTTATCATATCATTTCCCCCTCATAACTTTCTATATCCGTATCGGCAGATGCCTGGTAGTCGCCATAATATCCCATTTCAATGCACCATGGGCAGCACGGGTATTCTAAAAAATCTATCTTCCCATGAACCGGACAAAAATATCCTGTATATGTGTACATATTACCCCCTAATGGAAAAATGCAAGTTTCACGAGTATGCCAATAAATACAGCATAAAAAACAAATAGCAGGTTGATCTTCATTCCAAAGCCATTAAATATCTTGCGTTCGACTTTAATAATTCGCCCGCTTAATTCTTTTATGTCTTGATCAAGTTTTTCGATCTTGACGCTAATACGCCCCTCGATCGCATCACCTGTTTTTTTAGCGACCAATTCAATGTAAGATTCCTGATATTTCGTCATTATCGGCTGTTCTTTTTTCATGTTTTTGTCTCCTATTGATCTGCATGAACGAGTTTACCCCACCAGTAGTGTTTATTTCGTTTGTATAGGAGTATTTTTATCATTTCCATTCACCTTCCGCTCTGATAGCAAGGGGCGCTGAAGTTGCTGCCCCTCTTGTGGTTAATAGCCCATATACTACAGATGATGTTGACGGGTAAGCTTGCATAGTATATCCCACACTTCCCGCATTTGTAATAGGTGTGCAAATATAACTTGCATTTATATAATTATGCGGCAGAGTAAAACTTATATCTGCTATATAATAAGTCGTGCCTGATGTAGTCCCGAAAGCATTACTCAATGGGCTTGTCGTGGTTGGGTTTTGACTCACTGTTATACATATCAATTTCCCTGACCTATATTTTTGCCATTTCCCATAACCATTACTTCCGCTATCATCGTAACTCACCACCTGCCAATTAGTACCATCGGAAATTACCCTAATATGCCCCTCTCCTTCACCTTCCCAAGTTGAAGCCGTCTCACCGTCTATTGTCTCTGAGTTGCTCACGGCTAACGTAAGGCTATAAGTCCCGCCGTTTGTCCAAAATATATCCCAGACCTGACCTTTCATCGTGACCTTCGGGAAAATATGTGTATTATTAGCAGAGATCAAATCATAAATATATACTATAGGTGTGATATATCCGAGATTGCTATACGTAGATGAGCCGTCACCAATTTTTATATATCCGGTATTGGTCTCTATAGCTCCCTCGCCCTGTGATAATACGGGATTATTAGTTGACCAGTTACTTGATGTATCCGGACGTAATGTTATTACACGATCATAACTCATTTTTTATTTCTCCTATTTTTAGTCTATAACTTATATATTCTTTTGGCAATGGTTTTTTATTTGCCAGAGCCTCAATTGCTATATTAATCATTTTTATCTCATCGTTTAATTTGTAATTTTCGCTTATTAGTTTTTGTATTTTCTGTTTTCTTTTTTTTGCCAGTTCGTTATCAGTTAAAGAAATGGGGTCTTTTATTATATTGGTTTTGCCGTCAATAGTTTCAACCCGCCATTGCAATTTGTTATTATCATCAAGCATTTCTCTATCGAAAGGTTTATCAAATTCTAATATATTATCAGGTTTACCTTTTTCAGATATAAGCCGAGAAGTTACGATATAGTGTTTGCCGTTTATTTTTTTGGTGTCGTATTTGAATATCATATACTTATCCCTAATTGCATAATTGCAATTCTGTAAGAGCTACTACTGGGGTAAATCTCATACTGGAATTCTATTTTGTTATTGTTCCCAATCGGGCATTCGAGATAAAAAAATTGTTCAACCCTATTGACTATACTAGATGAAAAAGTGGCTATAACACCCCCGCTAGGGGTGTTGCTTGCTATAGAAGCAGCCCAGGAACTTCCATAGGGGCGAAGGTATAATATCATAGTAATAGCACCATACGAAGTTAAACCCTGACCAAAAAAATATACCTTAAATATTCCTTTTTTTACGTTTGTATTAGAATCAACAATACATGTTACTTGAGTCCAAATATTAAACGCTGCCGTTGTTGAATCATAGATTTTATAGGTTGCTAAATCTTGGTACCAATAATCATGGCCACAATACCTGCTCCCACTCTGAATTACCGCATCAGGCAAATCATGTATTATTACTCCATTGGCATCTTTGACAAGCAAGCCTTTCGAACCTAAGCTCAATTGTCTATTTGCATCATCAGCGCCTATTTCGACATTACCACTAAATGTTCCACCTGCTGCACTTAAATTACCACGGAAGACTCCGCTGCCTGTTTCGATATAGCCGTTAGCAAGATCGAACTTACTTCCCGATACGCCAGTAACAAAGTTTGCGCTTTTTAATGTATCTGTTTTTATTCTGCCCCCGTCTATTGCAGTTGTACCGGTATAAAAACTTTCAATCCAGCCAGCGTAAGACGGGATATTGCCATAAGTATTTAGCCAACTTGTATTGTTTGCAGGGGCACCCCCTATATCAGAATCAAAAGTAGTTATGCTCGAACCTGCACCACCTCGGGTACTTATAATATCTCGATTATGTATATGCCGGGTATTTGTATCAGTATCTATCCAGATGTCAAAAGAATATCCTACATTTGGGGCAAGGGCTTGTTCGTATATTTTACCTGCTGCTCCAGACCCAATTAACCAACTCCAAGGGTCTTTTAGCATAAGTTTAGGCGCTGTTGTGGTTGAAGGATCATCGTATTCAAAAGCATCAAATGGAAATAGCCCAGGATCAACCATTCTATTATCAACTGAACCTGCTTTATGATCAATTTTAATTGAGTCTATATGACCTTTATCTTTACCTTCCAAATAGTTAGGCACTTTTAACCCCTAAAACTTAATCATGTAAAAAAGAGCAACATTTTTAGGAAAAGCTTCTGCTTTAGTCCCAGCATCCGCTATTGTAACAACATGCGTGTGGTCACCCTCAGACGAACTTGTCGGTGAGTCTGCATATGAATTTGTAGTTGCCAGACCATAGCCATCTTCATCTGCTGTATCTATTGCAATTTTACCAGCATCCCAAACCCCTTCACCAATATTAGTCCAAAATTTATAAAGGTTTCCACCAAAACTGTAAAATAGATTATGTGAGTGTGTAATATCAGTTGTATGCGTATGTGCACCTGTGGTATCAACTGTATCTGTGTGTGTATGCTTTTTTAATTCATCTGCTTTATAATCACCAGATGCACGAGTACCAGCTGAATCCCTTGTTCCAGCATTGTCAATGCCTCGAATAAAAGCACCCTGTAAGTTTGGTAGGTATGCCTGATTCGGCTGACCCGAAACAACATAATTGGCTTCTGTTTTAAGTAAATCAACAAGTTCAGTATAGTTTACATTTGTTGACTTATCAATGATAGAACCATCACAGGAAAGCCAACCAGTCCTGCTTGATATCGGAAAAGGGGCAATCATCCCAACAGGTGAACCCAAAGTATAAAAACTTGTGAGTGTATCATCGTAGACTGCAATATTGCGCTCATCTGATTTGACGAAAAGCCGCCCTGAATCTATAGAGGTAAAGTTTGTTCCATTTGGTCTTGTACTTGGGTTAGATGTTCCATAAGATGCAATAGCACTACCTGGCCTATGAAAACCATCCTCAGAAGCTAAACCACTCGCCAAATCCATTGTATGCTCTTTGGTTAAACGCTCTCTAATAGCGCCTTTTAATTCCCTAATATTATCATCACCTGCTCCAACAGCTTGACTTCCGGGTGGTGTAGTCTCGTAACTTGTATTCCATGTTGCCATTGATTACCCCCTCTTTAAATAACCATAACCAGATGACCTTTCCATATAAACATCATACTGAGTTTTAGTTGTCCGCATAAAATCCATCAAATCACGTTTAACACTATAAGCTGAAGAATTCTCTTGTCCTCTTCTATACCCCCACCATAAAGCCCAAAGTACAATAGCATAATGAAAAGCCTCAGGTAACTCAGGTTCATCTGTATCCAATGTTAATAAAGTTGGAGTTCTATAGTATTCCAATTTGAAATACCTATCAGTTGATACAGCTGAATTGAAAATAAGCCCATTACTATATCTAAAGAACTCAGTCGGGTCTCCAATCTCAGTAGTTGTTGTGTAGAACCCTTCAGTACGTTCGGTATTATCTAATTCTTTTTGTTGGTACATATCAATAACTTTTAATGTCTCAAAATAACCTTCAGGCCTTGCAATATTATAAGAAACAAGGTTCGATGAAGAAGGCAAAACCAAAAAATGTGAAGGGTAAAATGTAACAGTATCAGCTGATGCAGGTGCAGAAGAAACTGCAATTGCAAGTGCAACTGTCTTAGTTGAAGCTGTATAACCCACAACTAAAGCATATTCACTTCCAACCTGGACTACCCAATCTAAATAAGCATTATCAACACTAGGGCCATTTGAATCTAATATTAATGATGAAGTTGTAGAACCTGCATCCAATGTTTCAGTTCGCACTGTAGCTTGAAAATACATAGAACCCATTAGTTCACGGAAACGCACCTGCCCCAATCTTGGCTCTTTCCACATAGCAATATGCTTTGCACCTTCATTAATTGCAAAATCCAAACGAGTAGTTGAAACTGCCGGATCTAAATCTGTAAGTTCCCCTAAGAGCTCAAAAACTTCGGTACGCATTTCAACTAAAGTCATTTCTTTTTCCTCTTTTTATGAAAAGACTTTAAAGTTTTTGCCAAACGTGCTTCTTCCCCTAAACGTCCTTTAGCTTTTGCAGCTTTATTAAGTTTACTTAGAGGAATCTTCTCACCGGCCTTTATATTTAAAGCTCTATGTAAAGCGCCTTTACGTTTGATTGCTTTTTTAATCCACTTCTTCTTTTTGGCCATAACATTACCTCATCGCAAAGATTAATGTACCACTTCCTAATGTTGCAACATTTAAACCATCAACAAACAAACCATCTTGGAAGTTCTTTAATACATCAACATTAGCCGCTGAGGCTTTAGCCTGAAAAATTATAGTCCCTAAGCTGTCTTTTACAACTACTGCATCACCTGCTGCAACTGCTTCTGCCCAGTGAATACTATCAATTGCCAACCGCCCTGAATAAGTATCAGTAGCAGTTGATGTTATTAAACTTTTCCCCGGATCACCTGAAAATGCCATAACTTACCCCCTAAGCATCCAAATAACAACCATGCTTTATACAGTATGGTTTTCCATTAATTAGCATTATTTCATCTTCTCTAAAACTCATCAGACAAATTGAGCAAACATACCAACGCTTAAAAGAATAACCTTGGTGTGTAGGGGCATATTGTGCTTCCTGCATCGTAACAGATTGCGCATCGCCATTCTCATCGATATAATCGACTGTTCGCTCAATATATTGTCCCATAAGTAACAAGGAGGAGGTTATTAGCCCCCTCCCATCCCTTTATGCAATCAAACCATGTGCTTTTATCGCTGTTAAAATTGCATTAACCTTAGTAGTTAAAGATGCAACCTGTGCTGCTGCCGTATCTAAGTCTGTTGCAGCCTGTGAAGTTACAGGTACAGCCCCTGCCGGTGTTGGTGCACTATATGCACCTGCCGCAGTTATCGTACCCTGCTGATCTGCTAGAATCTGTAATCCAGCACTATCATAGAGTTTGCCATTATCCAACTGTACTTCATCAAAATTAGTCGTTCCCATTACAAGCCTCCTTAAGCTCCAGCATTCCCATACATCCCATTGTAATCCATTACAAAGGCTGTCATTCGCTCAGTAACTTTAAACAAGGCGTTTCCGGTTGAAAAATCATCAGAGCTCTCCAAAGTTGGTTTCTTTTTCCAGTAGAATCTTGCATCATGGTCCTGTGCTATAAGAAACCATGCCGAACTAGACGTTAAATATCTGGAAATAAAAGGTTTCCAACCCGGAAGATCTGAGTTCTGTGATGGATTAACAGTATTAAGGTCATTATTTGCAGAACCAACAACACCTTCAGTCTTCCACAACTTTGCTACCAACCATCGTAACTCTACCGGGATAACCAGAAGAGCCGCTTCCATAGTAATCGGGTTACCTGCCTGATCTTTTAAACCCCAAAAATATTCGAAACCTGCCTGTAATGTAGTCTCAGAGAGTGAACCAGCCGTTGCAGGGGTATTCGATAAATCATCTCCGGTTTTTAAAGCTGCATGAGAAGTGGAAAAAATTGCATTTCCATCTGCCGCCGTCTGTGATGTAAACCCAGAATTAAATAAATCCCAAAAAACTGTTTCCTGTTTCTGAACTGCGGACTTCGCAAGTTTTTTTGGCAGCTTTTTAAAGTTACCAAATAAATCGTCAGTAGGCATTTCCTCAGTTATCTGTATTCCTAAACCATATTTGGTATAGTAAACTGTCTTATCATTACCCTCTACAGGAAGGTCAAACTGAATTCCTTCACCTTCAGGTAACTCTCTGAGATTTCCTATTGGAGACATCTCAGCTTCTCTATAGTGCCCACCCGCTGGCGCAGTAGAAATCTTCGCAATCTGTGTATATTCCCTTGGATAATCGATATAATTGTCAAAAAATATCTTATTTATATCTCCTTCCAAACTTTTAGGAAAAACTTTAGTATTTGTAAGTGCCATTTAATTTACCTCCTTATGCCACGAACGCTGATTTAAGCTGACAGAGCATTTCTGCATTTGCACCTAATTCTGAATTAGGTTTAACAGCCAATAGCCTAACAACCTTCCCTGCTGCTGTAGCATTTTCATTAATTTCCTGAACTCCAGTTGCACCTTCAAGATCAACCTCTGTTCCCATCATCGCCTGAGTAGGCGTTCCGGAGCACTGTGCTGAGAAAATTACATCAGGAGTTACAGGCACATAACTTATAGTCGTATATTCCCCAGCAGACGTAGTTTGAGCTTCAATACAAACACCTACAATGCCTGTAGAAGCGGCTACACCTAAAGCTAAGTAACCTGAGCTATAAATTAGCGTATCCCCTATATTAAGGGTTAAACTCGCAGCCATCTTTCCCTGGAAAACAGGGAGAGCACCACCACTGAGAGTATATTCGGCAACAAAGCCGTGTGGATTATCTCGATTTGCCATATCATGCCTCCTACATTAATTTTGGTCTTTTACTTCAGACCAATTATGACGCACATCGCTTTTTGACGGATCATAAGGTTTTCCACCTGCTGCTCTTATTTCATTAGCGGCAGTGGCTTCAACTCCCTTAATCCGTTCCTTCGATTTTAAATCCACGACTCGTTGCCGTTCTTTAAATAATTTTTCAGGTATTTTCATAAGCACCAGCTCAGTCTCTCCGAATGCAGCTACTTCATGGTGCCCTTTAGAACCAGATGAGGCGAAAGTCGCTACCTCACCTTTTGCCATGGCATAACCTTCAAGTTGTGCTTGTCTCAACTCATCAGGTCGTTTCCATGTAAAATGCCACCCTTTAGGCTTATTATAAACATTAAGCCTACTTGTTGCCATCCCCTGACGGGGGACAACCGGCATAACCTCAATACCAGAGGGTTTTTCCTCTGCAACACGTTTCGCTCCGATATTAAGCCCTTGTGAAACAAAGTAGTTTCTTTGATTCACAAAGGATAACTGTTTAATAAACTTATCATCATACTTTGGAAACTTCTCCACAGACTCATCAAATATAAGCTCATTTCCAGCCTGGTCTAATTTTAATACTTCTTGTTTATCTTTGTCAATAGTTATTTCTATTTTTTTCTTTTTTGTGTTCATTTTTTACCCCTTTCTTTTAAATATCTAGCGTATTCCTTTATTGGAATTCCTAAAAGATTTGCTTTTTGTTTTTCTTCCTGTGTTAAAATCACATAGTTAGGTTTTTCCTTGGGCCCTGATGTCATACTAAACTCAGTGTAACCTGGTTCAACTTTCTTCTCAATTTCCTTTTTCTCTTTAGCCTGTAACTCTAAAGCTTCTTTAACCTTTGCTTCAATAATCTCATTGATATGCCCAGCCATAACTCGATCATGAGTCTTTTGGTAAATCTCAGGGTCTTCCAATCGCATTTGTGGATTAGTTTTTAGTATCTCTTGCTCAATTGCATCCTGATATTTCTTATACGTATCCTTACGTTCCGGGTCTAACTCCAAAAACTTCCTTGAAGTCTTTAAATTATTAAGCATAAGCCTCTGAATTTCAGGTGCCAACTTCTCAGCCTGAAACTTAATCATTGCACTATAAGGATCTTCTACAAACTTCTCGTTGAACTCCTCCTTATAGTCTTCCTCAGATTTCTGTGGCATTACCGGTTGAGGTACTGCAACAGGGGCAGGTTTCTGTAGTGTGGTTCCAAGAGAAGCAATCCCTTCCTTCAATGCTGCTACTTGTTCTGCCTTCTGCTTAGTTTCCTCTAATGTTTTCCGCTCAGCTTCAAGTTTTGCAACTAAAGCCTCTTTATCCAAGTCCTTAAATTCCGCAGGAATAGTTTTTTCAGTTAAATCCTCGGGAATCTTATCTTCACCCCGTACTAAAACCTGAAAATCCTCATCCGCCTCAAAATTAATATCAGCCATTTTCACCCTCCGCTATCGCCGATTTGACGATGTTCTCAACTTGTATTTGCAATCTTCTGATTGCAGCTAAAGCTCCTTGTGCTCTAAAGAGCTCTATTTCACTATCCTCCCGTTGGAGTACTTTGAGGTACTGCTCCTGGACTTCCTTCTGGAGATACTTGACCAGCCGGTATCCCAGATCCTCCTGCAACTGTAGGAGCGCCACTACTTGGGCCTCCGATACCTCGTACTTCTTGCTCGTTGCCTCGTACATTACTTCCCCCTAAATTTTGTTCTCTTAAATTATCGATTGCTTCAACCATCATCTGTATATCTTTAATATAAGGCAACAGACTTTTAGTATTTTCTTCACCAAAAAACTTAAGTACCTTATCCATCAGCTTAGTCGCCCCAAGAAAAAACTTACCCGCAACTTCTTTAATCTGCGGTGGAACCTGCGGATTATAAATAGTAGGCAAAAGCTGAAAAATCTGTTTCCCATACATAGTATAAAGTTGTGTAAGTGTCAATATTCCCTGTCTTTGAGCTTCTTCAGACTTCTCAGTCTCCATTGTTCTTATCTTAAAATCAAACTTCACAGGAATATCTTCAACATTCATATCCAATACATTATCAAGTGCATTTCGATCATCTTCGCTAATAAGTGAATAAAGCAATTCCTTAACTTTATCTTTATTCTTAACTAATTGAAATACAACGATCTGTCCAATAGTACTATATCCATTCTCAATACTTCCTAAAATTGAAGCCTGCACCTTATTCCCTTGATTTGCCAAAAACATTGTACCACCTAAAGTATTTCTTGACCTAATACTCTGACTCTCAAATCCCATCATATAATCACTCATCCCAGTAGCACGACCAGCATATTCTTTAGCAACTAATTCAGAACTCAAAGTTGACGGACCAATTTCAGGAAACTTAAAAGCCTTCAAATCATCAACATCATCAAGCTCAAAAAGCTTCAATGGTCTTAACTCCTCTTTCGGCCCTAATCCAGAACCTTTACGAGTAGCCCACATCTGCAACAATGAAATATGTGTACCATCAATTCGCATATTATGTAAAGATGTAGCCTCTTCCTGCATTCCATCAGTTAAAGCTCCTATACCCAACCCATAAAGCTGATAAGGCATATCTAAATAAGGAATCCTAACGGTATCTCTAATACCTAAATCATTATATTCCTGTCTCAAAATAGTCCCAGTCAATGGCTCAAACCACAAAACAATATCTTCCGGGATACCATCTCCATCTACATCCCAAAACAAATTAACCTGATAAATAGGATACATGTCTTTAGGATAACCGGAAATCTCAATCCCACGCCTTGACAATTCTGCCTGCATATTATCATCAAAGTCTTCATGTGCAAGTTTAATTACTTCATCAACATTCTCATAAATCCCCAAGGCTTCCCGCTGTAGTAACTCATGTTTCATCAACCAAGTTCTTGAAGCAATCCAAGGTGCTCTTTGTATATCGTACCAATAAGGCCTCGTAAAAAAGTCCTCAATTCGAATTGGGATTGCAGCAGGTGAATTATGCCTAATTCTTGTAACCTGTGTTAAATTACCTGCATCATCATATCTCTTAAACATTTGTTGATCTACAAGCCAAGGTATTTTAACAAACTGAGTCCCTAACGAAACCAAATCATATAAGACAGTCTTATTGACTCCCCGCAAATTCAAGTGATACTTACTTTCAGCAAGCACAGATAACAAATGCGCTAAACCGGCAGCTTCCTTTTCAAGTCCGTCAACCTGAGTGTTAACCTCCCAAAAAGGCTTCCTACGCCCTAAAGACGCATTAACAAAGGCAAATGCGCCATTAGTATTAATCAAACTCAAAGGTGGTACAACATTTGAATTCATAGTCCATAAAGGTAAACCATTCTGTTTTACATAAATAGTATGCCATGAAGGAACATTCAAAGAATAAACTTTTTCTGAATAAGGAACATATTCAATTTTACATCTATCATGCCTAAACCTTGATTTTTTGATGTAACGAATAGAAATATCATATGCAATATGCGCACTCATAATAATCCTACCCCTTAATTTTCCCCCCTCTCTTGGAAACCTTTTATGAATAGCGGCTGAAAAACCTAATCGAGTAGCTAACTCCTGAATATCTTCGGCTAAGCGATAACTAACTGTATAATAAGTTGTGGACGGGTAATTCCTATGCTTGTCTGTTGGCCAATACTCACAACCATCGCCTTTTATCAAAGTTTTAAAAAGATGACCTAATTGATCTTTAGAAACATCTAAGAACATTCTTGGAATATATTTTTCCCAACTTCTTCCTAATAACCTAAAATTATCCACAATAGTTGAAGTTACATTAACTAAAAATGAAACTCCATTATAAGAATAAGATAATCCCAATCTTTTCAACAATTCCTTAATTTCTAAAACATTTTTAGGGTTAGACTTTAAAGATTGGCCAATTCCAATACATCTATGCTTATAACTCCATCCCTCGGAGATATACCAACCAACAAGTTCCAAAAAATCTTCAGGATTATACCCAAAAAAACTGAGAGCAGGTTCAGTATTAATATCACAAGTTAAAGGTAGCAAATTATTGCCTTCTCCTACAAACCCATTCATAACCTCTTTAGCTGTAACTATTTTAGGTGTCCTATTATTTCTTGATTCAAGTGAAAACCTATGATTCCCAGTTACTTGAATATCAAAATAGTTATTCTTAAGATGCACTAAACCCTCTTTAGGAGCTTCATACTCAAATACCTCAGTAACTTCCTTATATTGCCCTTTACCTGTGAGAGGTTCACGTGTTAAAACCTTCTCACCTACTTTGGCATCTTTAACTAATTTCCAACCAGTAAGAGTCAAAATCTTTACATCTTTATGAAAACAAGCGCCAGCCCAGGGATATGACTTTTCCGCAGACTCAGGTTTAGCTTCACGCTGTCTTCGCCATCTATCCCAATTAGCTTCCATACCAGCACGTTCTGATCCTCCAATTACATCCAATAGCTCAGTCTGTAAATATGTAACTACTTCTTTTTTTAACTCACCGTCTTTTAAAATATCTGCCATTAAATACCCCTTAATATCCAGTTACCTTATTCCGTGTTGTATCTTTAAATCTTTGGTCTTCCTCCGCATACCTTTCAACCATATCTTCCGGTGTATCAGGCCTAACCAATTTGCTTAAAGCCAAAGTACTGGCATCCAATATATCACGTTTAGTTGATTGTGGAAAGGCCTGAAACTCTGAAATAAATTCATCATAATAAACATCTAACACATTTATTCTACCACGAGAAGCCAAAGGTTGTAAAGTAGACCTGATACGTGCAACTTTTTCGGTAGTTGATGCAACAGTTCTTAATGCCAAATACTCATTTCTCTCATTCTGCTCCTTTCTCAAGAGCGGCCCTAATACTTTAAATCCGGCATTGGCCTCTAAATAAGAAGCTCTAATATATTTAGCAAACTTTCGTTTAAACAAAAACATCCAATCAAATACCTTAGTAATTGTTACATAGCCAACCTGTAACCCTATTAAATAAACTTTACCTGAATAATCCATAGCCCAAACTGTAGTAGCACTTCTTGAAGTCTTTGCACTAATGTACCTTTCAGTAGCAGCAGGATCAGTTCCAGAGACTACATCCATACTTGAAAGCTCAACTTTTTTACCTAATACATCAACAATATACCATTTATCTTGTTCATTGACCATCGTAAACTTTTGAACAGGGTACTCTACCATTTCAGTAACTCCAGAAGCTTTCGGATCATTCACATATTGTGTAGCATAAACCCAAGGATCATCCTTTTTAAGTTCATCAAGACCTACTTGTGTAATAACATTCGGAAATATAATCTTCCCATACTCTTTAACAGTCCGATAATAAATTGTCCATTTCCCTTTAGAATTACGTTTATAGTCTATATCATTCCAATAACCCCAAGTTTCCTTAGCACTTTTCATTACATTCTCATAAACATCATCCGGACCATATCTTGTAGCAGACAATACAATTCTTGACCCTTTCCAATCAACCAACAATGTCTTTTCTATTCCAGATAACCAATGTTTCGTCTTATACATCTCGGCATTGGATTCTCGATTTGCATTCAGTTGAGTCTCCCCAATAATATCATCCAAATTAATCAGATCATTATGCCGCCCTTGCGAGCTTCCGCCAACAGAACCGCACTCTATATTTGGTTCAGTATAATATCTTGTTCTATTCGGCAATACTAAAGCCTTGTCAGTGAATTGCTTCTTAGGCACATACTCAGGATAAAGCCATGCGAAAAACTCATTGGAATCAATAATCCGCTCTGTCGTATGTAAAAACTTTAGAGCTTCACCAAAAACTGCATGATACACTCCAATCCTTAAATTTGGATTACGAATTAACTCCCAAGCATCTGCCCCTGTAGTATTAATTGTAGTCTTATAATGTTTCCTAGGCATAAAACAGGCATAGCGAATATTTGGCTTAAGTGCAAGCTGCCTTGCATTAGCAACTGATAAATGCAAATCCTCAGTAAGTAAATTAAACGGTCCACTAAATCCGGCTATATATTTAAGAAAAAAGAACAATGACACAAATCCAGCCTGTCTCAACAATTCACGAACCTCATTACTATAAGTCATTAAATGAGGCGAGGACGCCTCAGAAGAAAGGTGACGAAGTAAAAGCTGCAGCGGCTGCGAACCTACAACGAAAGCGGGGGCGCATGGGTGGGGAGAGATAAGAAAGCGAGGAGAGGACGAGGGCGAGGAATCACTCATTGCATTCGTCAATGAGCTCTTTTTTCATCAACAACAAG
>VAPC011119508.1_pt1 | contig 15379 bp, 10 predicted proteins | sample 3395121 | NCBI WGS metagenome assembly VAPC01 (sample SAMN08290434, study PRJNA428436) | hydrothermal vent metagenome | isolation source: Deep-sea hydrothermal vent chimney | place: Indian Ocean: Southwest Indian Ridge | depth 1711 m m
GTTCATTATATCTCGGTTTCAAGGTATCGGACCTATAATTGAGGATCTCTATGTAATTACTAAAATTCCATCTCTGAAGAAAAATAAAACGATTAGAAAACTGATTAAGAAGAGGACTGATTTCATAGTAAACGAATTCTATAGAACATCTTCAAAGAGAGAAGTTGTTCTCTATATTTGTCATCAATTTCCATCTCTTAAAAAGAAGAAATCTGTGAAAAAAGCACTCAAGAATTTAGGATTGTATTGAAAACGAATCAATATAGCGGGCCAGGAGGGATTTTTGGGCGACCTGCTGGAAGTCAGCAAGCTGGAAACATATATTGGTTCGAGATTAAATCAGTACTTTTCAGGGGAAGAAGCATTAAAGGGGTTGTAATGATTCCTGGGCACATCATGAAGATCCCCGAATGGAGATGAAAAGTCCATGAATATTGAGAAGCATGCAAGGAAATTCGATCCAGATCGAGAGATTCTACTTCGCATAAATCAAACGGGGCTGCAATTACAAAAAGTAAGAGAAGACTTCCCATTCAAAACTAATCCTTCTTCAATTGACGCATTGACATCCGAAAAACTTCACCACCCTCCCAACAAACCCGACTATTTCTTCTATTGGGTAGAACATGGACTAAAACCTCTAGGGAAAATAACGGTTGGTTCAATTGCACCATGGAAGAATGCATGCAAGAAGATTGAGGTATTCAAGCAACTCCTACATAGCGCTATGGACCCAAACCTGTCACTGCCTGAGAAGATTGATTTGAAGTGGGAAGAAATTTCCTTTTTTGGGGGTGAGAAGCTCATAGCGAAGAAGATTATTTCGATGTATCACGATGAAGTTCTACCGATTTTCAAGACAGAACATCTCGAAGGAATCTATGACAAACTTGTTGGAAATGACAATTTACCACAGGGTTATCGGAAACTCTCTCTAGGACAGAAGTTTCAACTATTGAGCAGTGAATTATTGAAGGTCAAATATTCCAACGAAGTTACAAAATCATGGCATCCCGTATATTTCATGCGCTTTCTATACAGATACTATCCTCCCTGGAGAGAATTCAGACAACAGAAGCCAGTTGATATACAGAAGCTGAGAGCTTTGGATCTATATCGAATTCCCGCCAATGAGCAAGAGGTTGTTTTCCTCTTCGCAAAATTACACGAAAAACTCGGTGTTTCCACTATTACAAAGGTACAAACAAAGTACCCCGATGTCCATGCAATTGATGAAAAGGGAAACGCATTGAAAATCGAGCTGGAACTACTTGCCAGCAACTTTCTTGATCATGATCACAATCCTAGTGGGTGTGACTGGGTTGTATGCTGGGAAGATAATCTAGGTAAAGAGTGGCCCCACAAATCAATTCAAGTAAAGCAACTTAGAGATTTCGTATAAGTATGAATATGGACCATTTACTTCACTCCTATGATTCAGAGCCAACATTCATTTTGTTTCACATTTCTCCTACACTGAAGATTGACCGTGGTCTTTCAAAGACGGGGAGTGTATTAAGAATCAAATGAGCATCATTCAAGTAATGGATTCATCAAAGAAAGGTCGTGCTATATACCTTGTAGCTTCAGGCTTAATAGTCGTTGGGGCAGCTATCGCTATTCTCCAGTCCATTGGTCAATTATCGATTCTGACAATCGAATCGAGCATGTATCTTGCACCTCTAATTGGTCTACTATCTCTTTCATTCTTGATTCGCCAACCAGATAGAAGTGTCGTCGAAGGTGAGATAATCAAATACATCTACATGATCGAAGACAAAGTGAATGAAATCAAAGTTCAAATGGCATCAATTCTACTATATATTTCACCTTGGGAATCTTCCTCAGTACTTGCTTCGAAAATAGAACGAATGTTTCTAGACGAAATTGACAGAACACTAAGAAGTAAGGAAATGAAAGAGCAAATTGACAATTACAAACAAGCGTTCTGGCTTGTTTTACTAACTCCTTTCTCTTTTCTCTCAATAGTTATTATTCTCCCCATTTACTGGTGGGTACTGGGAGTGTTGGGATTCTCCATTGGATTAAGTCTTGCTTTTCTTTTACTCAATGAAGAGGGTAATACATTGACAAGAATCGTTGATTATTCGTTTGCTCGTTGGGCTTTCGAAACAATATCTTTTGATCTCAATAGAAGAAAGGCTGGGGTCAGGATGGATTCAGAACACAAAGAGAGACTTGAGGCATCATTGGAGCTGGCAAAACCGGTCATAGAATTAGCTGTTCGAGGAGATTGGAAGGGTTTTGATCAGAATAGTGGAAATCTCGAACATCTAGTTGGACTTCCAGGATATGATGAACTCAATTGGAATAGAGTTGAAAGATATTTGATATTCCTCAAATCGTGCACTAGCAATATTCATGCATCGCATGTGGATATCTCACTGAATAATGGGAAAACACAAATTAACAGTGCAGTTTCAATCCTTGAAGAATGTGGCGAGCATACTTTCAATGAGGAAGAAGAATCAGTTAAGAGAATGCTGCTACTCCTCACAGATTCAACAAAAGATAGAGAAACGTATCTAACTATTGATGAGAAATTCTACGAGAAGCTAGAAAAAGAGGCTCTAGAGAATCTTTCAGATGGATCTATCACTATTTTGGGTGGTATGCTATTTTGGTTGAATAAGATAGGAGTCCCCGGAAACCGAGATATCAAAGGAGTAGATTCACTGTCATGGCTTCTTGTCAATGCCGCAGAACGAGAATTCCTGAATCTAAATCGTGTCTTGTCTTTAGTTGCAAAATGGGAAACTGAACCGACTACAATATTCAAAGCTTTCGGACCTGCATCAATAAAATTATTGTTGGAAAACGATGTTGGATTTTCAATAACACAGCTTTCGACCATAGCGAAAGCTCTTGGAACAAGGATTCTGAATGATGATAACACTGATCCATATCAGGTTTTAGCACATCTTGAAGAGTTGAAGAAGAACAATCCTAAAGAAATTGTCAAGCAGTTTGCATTAGAATTACAGGTAGACACCAAACGATCTCAGAATGATACTATCAATACTGGAATGGAAGCAATAACTAGGTTCATTGACGATTTCTATACTACTGAATAATAATAAAAGAGTTGATGTGGCGGGCCAGGAGGGATTTTTGGGCGACCTGCTGGAAGTCAGCATGCCAGAACCCTCGACCAGTCCTTGAACTCGGGGAATTCCCAAGATCTACAAGTTGCTCCTGCTCTTAGACTCTCTAAGAGAATTAAGAGCCTGTCGCTATGCCTGGCTTAGCCACTGGCCCGTGATTTCGCTTCTGCTCCATTTCAGGTTAAAGAGCTTTCGGAATATCTCATGAACTACTCATCGTTGGTTAGAATCATTGAATCAAACTCTTTATTCCTCTCCTCTAGAGGAATCAAGTAAAACCAACGAATCATTTCACCATCATCTTCTGCCATGAACGCATCATCAATCCTGTCCACAATCTGAGGTATTTCATTGATTTCGAATCCCATCTCACGAAGCTTGTGTAGAATAATCTCTTCCTTCATTGCTCCTCGTCTCCTACCTGTGTCAACTTGACGAAGCAGCTTCAAAAGAACCTGTTCAACTTGAGGTAAACTCTGAAGATTATTGGATTCTTCCTCACTCAATAGTCGTAGGAACCAGATTTGTTCGCCATCTTGATCATCAGCGAGAATCTTCTCAACTCTCCAAGTATCCAGAGCTCTGTCAATTAATTGAGTAACAACTGACTCATCTCCCGTATCCATTTTCAGTTGTATTCTTACTTCAGCTAATGAAATCATTACTCGGCCTGTTCCAAAAATATCTAGAAGTTTGTCTGTTGATTCATTCATCTATTTCCACCACTCTTCTACTCTCATACCTTTTTCTGCGAGTTCCCTCATTGCTTTCTTGACCATCTTACTCCTTTTTCTTAATGAATCTCTTACAATCTTCCTTTTTCTGACATCATTTGGTGGTGCTAAAATTCCAAGTTTTACCATCTCATAGGAGTTAATGGTGCGTGCAACCCAAGCTACAGATACTTTCTTCGATTTCTTAAAGTACCGAATTGTGTTCGCTTTCGCTTCCATTTCAACACCAAATGATTGAGCCATCCGGACACAATCATCCAAGATGTTGTTACGATTCCTATTGATCTCCTTTTCTAGCTCATTAGCAAGTTTCGCATCAAATGGGTTTGTAGATTTCTTTAACTTGACAAGTTTGGATTTTTGCAGAGTCCAGCATTTCTGAGTATTCTTTCCATGTTTCTTAATGAACTGGATAAGATTTCTATTCACTTTGAATGCCTGAGGATATGCTCTGGCTTTGTTTCCTGGATGAATTGCAGTTGACTGGTATAAGTGAAAGGAACTTGAACTAACGGAACCGTCCTGAGGTACAAAGTCCTCAAAGAACGCCCATTGTGTTTTCAGAGATCCATTGAGGATGAATGAAGGAACATGATGATTCAGGAAGGATTTGTTTCCTGAAGAAACACCCAATTTCATTAGAATTAGGCCAAGAGGCGCTGGGAAATAACAGACGTAAACATTGTCTTTTGGTATAAACTTTGGATTTAGCTTGATATCACCAAAGTTACGCAGGTTCATCTCAACTCTTCTTATTCGTGATCGTTCTGGTTCATGGAACTCCACAGTACCATTTGGTTTCAAATGACCATCAGTTAACATTGTAGCCACAAACCGAGAAAGTGCTATTGCTAACTGCTCTCCTTCTGGGAACTTCGGATTCTGAATTCCACCTCTACCGCTCCGTTTAGTGAGTCTGGATATCTTCCCTTCTAAATCTCGGAGGTTTTTTCCCATCAAATGATTCAGTGTGAAGCACAATTCTCCCTTGATTCGCAAGTACCTTGGTGATAAAAGCAGAGCAACTCTAGATTTTCTCTGTGGTTGCATTCTCATAATGTGTTCAATGATGTCTTCTCTCTTCTTGATTCCTAATGAATCTCCCACCTGTCGAAGATAGTTATCGAATTTCTGTTGATCCTTGAAGTAGAAATACATTTCTCGATAAGCATCTAAAAGATGTTCGTAAGCCACATCAGAAACTTGCTTGCGAATCTGTTTCTGATCATTGCTAGCTTGCTCAATGAGATAAGGAGTCGACTCACTGATTAACCAAGATACTACCTTCTCTGATGACACTCCCAATTCATTGCCAAGCTCCTCGATTTGTTTGCGATGATACTTCTCTCGTCCACTTCTAAGGACGGCTTGAATTTTGCCTTCTCTTTGCAGTTTCTTAAGAAATATCCAAGCCCTTGCCTCACGTTCCCATTGTTCAAAGGGAGCCATCGGATTAAGAAGTTCCAACATTGGATTGTTCTGTAAGAACTCATTCAGTTCCTTTTCAGTCTGAGGTGCATAAACTTCTCGAAAATTCCTCAAAAACAGGTCGAGACGATGATATCCTTCGAGCTGAAGCAATTGCTTCAATGCTTCTGGATGGTTTTTTCGCTGTGTCCAGTTCTCAGCCTGTTCAATGTCAAGTCCCAGCTCCTCTGCAATCTCCTCGAGGCTCTTCTCTGGATGAGTATCAAAAGCCTTCTTGAAACGGAGGAACTCCCTTATCTCCTCCATGTCCTCCTCGTCTTCAAGAATCTCTTTATGACCGTGTTTCTTGGCGAGCTCTTCGAAGTCCTCTTCATCCTCGACCACATCTTCCAATGCCTTACTGAAGCGCTCTCGCAGCTCTTCTGGGAGTGAGCTAAAGTAATTGTCAAGAAACTCTTTCCATCTCTCATCTTCGGAAGAGAGTTCATCCAAAACCTCGGATTCAGAGGTTTCTTCTTCCTCGCTTTCTATAGCTTCAGAGCTCTCGATATCTTCAGAAATTTCGCTTTCTCCATTGTGGACCTCAGATTCACTGCTTGACTCTATCTTTTTCTCTGTATTAGAAGCACCCTGCCTCTTATCCGCATCTTCAGAATACTCCATGGTAGAAGCTGAAGAGGAACGAGTCATTTCGTTCTCATGATACTCGGAGGTTTCTGCTGACCGCTTTGGAGTGTTCTCTGGAGGTTGTGGTTCCTCATAGCCCTCCAGAGGCTTATTTCGCACAGGCTCCTCGGATACCTCTCCTCTTTGCTGAGAGCTTTCATCATCCTCTAACTGGTCATGCTTGGGTTCAGCATTTTCTCCCGATGTAGGACTCTCTGGAGCTTCAGTAGCAGCTTCAGAAGATTCCTGCTCGGATTCTTGTGCTTCCTCCTCAGCTTCAGTTTCTGTAGAGTTCTCTGCCTGTTCACTACTCTCGGTCTTCGTGGCATACATCTGGCCACTGCCATCATCATGGTACGACTCTGTGTCCTCAGTCTTTCCCGTACCAGTTTCATCCTCAGGGTCGTCTTCTTTCTTTTCATCCAAGTCAGGCTCTTCAGATGACTCACCTAGCTCATCCTCAACATCCTTGGTAAACTGCGCCTCCCATTGGTCCTTGACGTCGTTTGGATCCACACCGTATTTCTCAAAATTGTCGAGGACATCCTTCTCCCAATCGCTCAGATTGTCATCATAAGCAGACTCTTTCCTTGCCTCGCATCCTTCATCTTGGAACTGTCTAAACTCTTCTTCGGACTCCTCACGTGCCCTCCTCTCCTCCTCTTTTTCTGCCATATCCTCTACGGCTTCTTTGACACACTTTTCTGCTTCTGCTCTATAGTAGTCCTCTCTGTCTTCATCAGCTTCAACCTTCTCTGCTTCTCCTTCTCTTCCATTATCCTTTTCTTCCCCATCCTCGTTCTCTTCCGGTTTTTCAGGCTCTTCCTGCTGTTGGTCTCGTTCTAACTCATTGATTAGATTACGGGCTTCTTTTCGAGCGTCCTCATCATTCTCTTTTCTTTCATCATCTTCTTGCCCTTCTTCAGATTCATCCCCTTCACTTTGAGGGGCTTCATCATACTCCCTTCCTTCATCGCTCTTGCCACCATATGTGCTACCTTCTCCATTCATGGAATTCTTTCCCCGTCCAGTATCTTTGCAGTTTCTTCGAATATGTGATAGTTCTCATCTGTCAAATAGTAGTCAACTGTGACTTTGAGGACGAAGATATTTGATACATAATCTCCCTTTCCATGTTTTCTGGACACTGTCTTAATCAGTTTCACTAATGCACGCGGTTTCTCTTCAGTTATACATTTGTTACAGTAATCGCCAAACTCCGGAGTGCTAACAATTCTCTCAATGGTGTGACTGAACTCAGCCATCGCCTTCTCGAGAGCCTGAGATCTCTTCTCTTCTTCTGAGATTTCGAGTGTATCACCTTTCTTTGACTTCTTCCGAATCTTCAGACGTTCCAAGATATCCTCTGGAAGTGGTTTCGAATCTTCGAGCTCAGGATGATCACTGAATATCTTCTGCATATGCTCAATCACAGTCGTGATATTCACATTCCCTTTCGGAATTGCGTCTTGAATGTACTTACCAATCTGAAACATCTTGACATTCTTTGGTGCTCCCTCTTGCTGAAGATAGACCACTGCCTCTCCCACTGCCATCCCCCCAATATGTTCAGTCTGAGAGTCAGTACATCTGGCATGTTTTCCCATGAGGGTCTGGTCATCATCCGATAGAGCATGAATGATTAGGTTGACCACTATCTTGATCGCCTGGGGGACCAGACTTGTGGGTGACTGGTCAATAAGAACTACTCCAAGCCCAGTTCCACCCACTGTTCGCAGCATCTCGATGAATGCATTGATGGCTTGAAGGCGAACACCTGAGTTAGCCTCACCAACATTGTCAGTCCTGCCTAGTAGATAGTGCGCCTCCTCAAGGACTAGTAGATTGGTCACATTGTTCGTCGGATTCGCTAGCTTGTATTCACTGATTGCAGCTACCAGGATGCCTATCAACAGTATCTTGTCATTCCCTGAAAGGGAATCTAAGTCAATGATTGTTGGATGTGCAAGGAGCTCCTCGATTGTCAGTCCGGTGGGTGTGTTCAACATGTCCACCAAGGCGGGTTTTCTCAGGATGCTCTTGATTCGCGCAACCAGTGCTCCATAGAGGTTGCTTTTAACCTCATCACCATAGTCTAGTTTTTCACTGACCTCTCTTGCAGCATCAACTAAATCTTCCAGAAGGATGGGTCTGCCCTTTGTGTTGGCTCTCAAATTCCATCCGCAGCTCTTGTACACCGTATAGATGACATCTTCTATGTGCATGGATATGACTTGGTCATTAGGAAACCAGAGAGTCCACACCTCCACAACACGATCCACCCATTTTGATATCTGCACATTCTTGGGCGGATTCCAGATATTGATGACCAAGTTGGCGATATCACTTCGACCACAGGTGAATATTCGAATCTCAGGGAACATCAACATCAGAACCCACCACTCGTAACTCTTTGATGGGATGAGAACAACAGGATTGATTCCCAATGTGATAGCCTGTCCTGTGAGGTTGATCACCGAGGTCGTCTTACCTGACTGTGTATTTCCAAAGACTCCCAGATGCATGTTCATCTGGTTTGTCCCAAACAGGACATACTTGTTTGAGAGGACCTTCCCACTCTCATCTATCGGATTGCCCAGATGTATCTCTGGAGTTCGTAGAATCCATTGGACCTTAGATGGAACTTGTGAAGTCACTCTTTCTGGGACGTCAGATTGTTCTGTATTCAAACTGGGTGCACGAGTTCCAGATGAGAACTTCTCACGTTTTGTGACTCTGACGGTCACGTCTCTCCGGGGAGGAATGAGATATGTTGCCACTTCGTCGGATGTGAGTATCGAAGAATCGCCCACTGGTAGTCCTTTCAGGAGTCTGACAATGTCCTTTCGCTTTCTCTTGAATGTGACCTTGAACTCATCTTCGATATTGTCAGGTCGCAGAGCCCCAACAAGAGCACTTGTAATTCGTCTTGTGAAATGATCTACATCCTCAATAGTACGACCCCAAGAGAGCGTTGTGACCGTTACCTTGTGTAGATTGGGATTCGTGAGTCTTTTTAGTTTCCGTTCTAGAATGTCAGCCTGTTTCTTTGATTCATGATTGACAGTCGTCTTCGATTCCTGATGAGTGCCCAGCCACCCCGATTTCTCTTTCGAAATTGTGGTCTCTGAACGTTCTACCTCCTTCCTGTATTCATTTTGTAGTGAACGAATGTTGGACTTTTTCATCTCATATGGCTCGATGAATACCTGAAACATTCCATTCTCAATACCTTGAAGCACTCCAACCATGGCTTCCAGTGGATCATGCTTCTGTTCCTCATCCTTAATGGACAAGGGAACACCTGTGATGATTGCAGCGGACCCCACCTCGTCCTCTCTGAGTTGTGGACCTGAATATGAGCTCAACGGGTCAAAACTGAATCCTTTGAGGTTGTTTCTGAGTGCATCTAGAAGCCTAGTTCGACATCGCTCAATTGTCATCTCATCTCGAGAGAAAGTGAAGTACACAACACGGAAATTACCTTGGACTCGTTGAATGGTCCAACCAAAAGGGATGCCAGTGAGGGTCCTAGCGATAGTATGAGAACACTCATTGATATCTAAGAGGGCTTGCTTTTCCTTCTCTGAAAACACATACCCATGAGGGATCTCGACAAGTCCGACAGCAAAAACCTTCTCTTCCTTACGGTCGAAGAGCTTACCTCCAAGAATCTGTCCTTGGCCAATTGACTTGGAAGACGAGAGGATTGGATCAACACCAACAGATCCAGTGCTAGAGTCTTTATGCAAAGGCCAGAACCAACCAACAGTGAATACGACCACCGCCACCACAATGAGCGTAATATTGAAAGCGTTGCCAAAGACTGGGACGGCAATGTGTGTGAGAATCTCTAGAACTCCCAGAACAATTCCTCCAAATCCAACAGCGTAACCAGTCACAATGGAATAGAGCCAATATCGTACATTCTTACTGGATATGAAGATAGCTGCTCCAATGAGAAAGGTCAATCCTGATAGCAAAATAGCAGGTCCGGAAAATTGCTGAGAAATCCAGGGGAATAAAAGAAACAAACCTAGAATGCCTGCCGCGGGCAGTGCAGCTAGGAATAAGATAGCTATCGCCTTCAGTACCCACGGAATCCATGAGTCTGATGATTCTTTTGACATTAGTCTTCCTCCCAATCGATTTTCTTTGCATCAACCATAGAACATTGAGGACTACTAGCAGTACTCGCGTTCTATGCATTTTACACTCTACTCTTTCTTCATTTTCGTGCCTTTTCTACTCCCATTGAATCGGTGTCCGCAAACCACGGACGTTGTTGATGGGGAATAATACGGAGAGAGAATTACTAAATGTTCACCTGAACACTGTAGAACCTTATATGACGGTCATGCAAGAAATAAGAAATAGAAAACTCCTCCGATGTCCTAATCAGGCATCATAGACCTCTTTTTTTCCATTATGGAGTTATGAATAGGTAATCGACTGTATGTCAGGTACGAATATGCACAAATCGAGTGGTTTCGAGTGGAAAGCCGATGAAACCAAAGGAGCCTCTCTTGATTGCTCAACTATTCTTTCACCGCATAGGCCACATGACAGTAGGGACAGATCAGGACCATCTGGCGTTCTTGGAGCTCGTGGTTCGAGGCCCTGCACACTGTCTTCCACCGGGTCCCGTTGTTCAGTACGATTGTCTCACACAACTTGTACACTGAGAGTATGTACTGACGAGGATTGAAAAGGACTCACACCGCCATCATATATCTGCATCACATTTGTGGCATTTTAGCACTCCTTGTTCATTCCTTGCACCGCAATATGGACATACTATCAGTACTTTAGCATCTGGTCTGACACTATCTGACATTCTGCCCTGTGTACGCTTTCTAAGATATACAATTGATCCTAGTGCTAATCCAGAAACACCAAGAACCAGTAATGGAAGAAAGAATCCCGAAAGGTCTAATGGACTTCCTGATGTAGTAGTATCTGTGGGGGTAGTACTGCTTGTTGGATTGACATTGTCAACATTGACTGTAATTTCAAGTTCAGCTGTATTTCCAACTGTTCCAGCATCACTCTTCACATTGTCCATTGCAACGACTTTGATTATATGTTGTGAATCGGTATAGGATGTTGTATCCCAATCAAATGACAAAACTCCAGTACCTACTTCTGATTCTTCTTGAACATCATCAATGTACAAGATTACACTGCTGATATCGAAGTTTGCATCAGTTGCAGTGACTGATACTTGAGTTGTTCCTGAGTAAGTACCTCCTGCAACTAGATTGAGATTGATTTCTGGAGGTGTCATATCTTTGTAGATTTCGTATATCACATGTTGAGTATTGGCAGCATCATCAGAATTGTCAAAGACATAGTACCAAATTGCCATATTCGGAAGTCTGTAATTGATAATCCCACTCGACACATCTTCTACCAAATCTATCTTTGTGATATCGTCACGCCCTTGATTATGGAATTTGTCCCAATCTGAAGCGGTTAAAATGAAGAATGTGATATCAGTTCCAGATGTGACTTCAAAGGTCCCATACATGCCATCATATTGTCCGTCGAATCCACCAAATCCGTAGTGATCAGTAGGAAGAATATCTACTGATCCTTGGTAGTTAATGTCATCTGCTAGCACATATTCATTGCCAGAAACCGGAGATGCTAAGAGCAATGAAATTGTTACTAATGATATAATTGTCAATTTCAACAGGATGAATCCCCATCGGGTGATCAGTCAATCTCCTTTTTATCTCATATCATGACAGATACTGCACCAGCCCTATTCTCAACACCGCCCTATCAAAGACCTCCAAAACCACCCTCGCTCAGAGGGGTGGGTGAAAGTGAGAGATTGCCTGATCTCCTCCCAGCTAGTCAGGGTTTTCCTGATGAACTGGTTGCCCTCAGTGTCAGGATGTGTTGGCGTGGCGTTGTACATTTTCCTTTAATACGGTTTTTCGTGAAGGAAATAATGATGCATCTCGGAGTCATCGGGCTGGCTATGAATTGTTAAACTCAAAGTATGTAATTCTCCTTATATTGCTTCGTTACAAATTTCAAATGAATCATGATGACTACAGAAAACTAGGAAAAGCCCTCAGGTTTAAGGAGCAATATTGCTCTGATAATGACAACTCTTTCTGGTATAGGATCATTTGGCTCTTTGTTGCTCAATTGGTCAGGTATTTCCGGACTAGGTGAAACTGCTATTATCTGGTTTCAAGGATTTGCTGCTCTTACGATTCTTATGGCAATCATTTTCATCGGAATGGAGTGGGACCTAAGACGAAACAAATGGCATGGAATTGAAGATCGATATTTACAACTAGACTTTGTATCTTCAATTACAGACCCTCAATACACACCTGCCGAAATTTATGGAATGCGTATCGAAACGCTTAGGAAGAGAAAGAGGATTGCTTTGTCAGAAGGAAACCAAGCACTAGCAAATCAGTACCAATCTGAGATTGATGAAGTGAGAATCTCAAGAAAGCAGATTAACGATTTGACCTTTAGTTTAGCATCTGCTTAGTTCAAATCCCACCTGGCCCGCCATTCACTTTTTCGTTTTTCAAAGATTTGCGATTTCTCCATAGCACTAGATACATTCCAACAAGCAGCACTATCGGAACTGGCACAAACAGTCGAATATCGACATCTGGTGCAGGGAACAGCATAAGAACTCCAGGCGGAGTCCCAAAAATAGAGTTGACAGTCATCAATGAAAAACAGATGAAGATTTCAATTGCAATAAGTAAGAATCCAGAAACGCGAACAAGATCCAGACTAAATCTATCTCGATCGTATCCCGCTAGTGCGAAAACAAACAATAGTCTTGGTATCAACACTATGATATTTGGAATTAAGATAATCAACCAATCATTGAGATACATGTCTGAATACAAAATTGCCCATATTGATCCCGTGATTCCAATGAACAGATGATTAGAATCATTCCACTCCAGATATTGAAATCCCACTATCACAGGTGCGAAAAGTGCAATGACAAGAAGCAGAATGAGGTTCCTGAGGGAATTGGTTCTCAACCTGTTTCACAGCTCCTTTCACGCAATCTATCAGTATTTGATCCTTTTTGATAGAAATGTCTCTCCATTACTTAAGAAATGTACAAACTTTTACTACCTGTTCAAATCCCACCTGGCCCGCCATCGTTATTTTATGATTTTTTGTCACGTCCTGAAACTTGTTCCCGAAAATATATACATGGTCTGGTACTATGTCAAAATGGGGTTGTGTAAAGAAAAATGACATATGACGGCAAGGAATTGACTCCCATATTCCATTCAGAGATTTCTTCTTCACATCTTTTGTTTGACATTTTCGATAAGCGTAAAGCTGCTACTGTAGCTTTCATCAAAGAGTATTATGATTTGGATGTGGAGAATGTTCTGGTATTCAGGGAAAAGTCCTATCCGGGGAAAGGCTCGATAGATTTGTTCATAACGTTCGATGCCAACGACCGTAGATGTGCCCTTCTAATTGAAGCTAAAGTTCATGATTATTCAAGCGTAAAGGATCATCAGATCAGCACATATTTTGATGCGGTTTCAGAGGACCAAAACTATGATGAACTCTACTTCATTTATCTAACGCAATTCAATGAAAAACCAGATGATTCTGCGCAACCGAGGAGCCTAGTAGAAGCATCCAGGGGTAAAGAGTTGATTGGAGACCGTTTTCTTCATCTAACCTGGGAGGATGTGCACACGTTTCTAGAAAAACATCGAGCCAAGCTCAGCAAGGAACAGCTGTTGATGGTTGATTTACATAGAAGTTGGATTGTAGAAAAAGGGAGAACCGATTTGGCTATGAATGTAGTTGCAACAGGAGAAAGAAGCTTGGAATATTATCTGGGTGATGTGTCGGAAGCTCTTGCAGTGCTCGAACCTCTGGGGGAGGAAGTATTGAAAAATAAGGCTCTTAAGTTGCAAATCAATTTGATTAGATTGAATGAAGTACAACGCGATGCAGTGTTAAAAGCAATTCAGGATCTTGCCAATTTGGAATCTGTAAGCAGAAAAAAGGAATTTAAGACTCATGAACAAACTCTAGAAGCTGCGATTAATTTTTTATCGGAAATGGCGGCCAACAATGAATGGAGTCTTCTAAGATTTTACGCTGGTCTGTTTCATTTCGCTCATGAAACCAGCTATCTGAAGTTGAATGGAATAGCAGATTTTTCAATCAAGCTAGAAGTAAGTCACAAGCGCGAGATTAGTCTCTGCAGGCTTCGGAGGAATAAGCGTATCGAATTTTCTTTGAGAAGGTAAGTATTGAACTCTTCGAGTACTCTGGGCTTCACATCACCTTTCATATCTATGAACCTTATGAATTAAATCTCCAATCAAACCTGTGTAGACTGTGGAAAGCCAATTTCGACTAGTCCACCTAAACCAAGATGTAAATCATGCTGGAAATTGATGACTTTTGGTTGATTGAATCCGCGGGAATCTTCCAAAAAAGGGTACAAAATAAGACCCACCTGACCCGCCATAATCTTCTAATTATGAAGAAGCGCTCTAGGATTGGTACCTCACCTTTGGAAGTTAAATAAGTGATTTTGATTTTCTACACGAATTACCTGACATAAGGTCCCGTCTGTAAAACCCATAAACCATCCTTTGAGAACAGAGATGTGCCATAAATTATGAGTCCTGCTATAATCGTGACAATACCCAGAAGAAAGAACAGACTTTCGATGTAGTAATCTGCACCAGTCACTTGAAACTCTGCACCTGTTAGGATTAATGCATAGAACATCACGGACCTTATGGAAATCAACATAAAGCTGATACTGATTAATATGAACCCGCCTAAGAGCATCGTCCTCTCAATACGATGTTTCAAAGAAGTTGCATTTGACTCCAACTCGCGTTCATTCTCATTCATAACCCTCACACCATCTACTCTTACTCAAGAGATGTGATAAACATTTGTTAATAATGGCGAAGAGGAATGGATTGAAGCTCTAATAGAGAGCTGATATCATAGGCATCATCCCGTCCCTCGTTTCCTCGTCCAACAACCCCTCCTGGCCTGCTATCCTAAGTTTCTAACTAGATATTTCATTGAGTCTTGATATAATTTCTTCAGCCTCGCCCATTGTTCTATCCAGTAATTCCTTGACAGTGGGAATATCCTTGATCAAACCTACACCTTGGCCACAAGCTACAACCCCGAGGTCAATGTCCCCTTCCTTGTACATCTTTTCTGCTTTATCTCCAGAGGCAGCTAGAATGAGAATGAATAGGGGTGATTTTTGAGCCTCTAGTTCAAGTACATGTTGCGCTGCTTTATTGTTCCATAGTCTGTGGGTATTCTTAACAGATCGCAAAGCTAGAGTTGTATCAGTTTCTGCTGCTTCAACAAAAGCCTGTTTAAGATTGTCATGAATAGGACATTCCTTTGTAGCCATCA
>VAPC010117535.1_pt1 | contig 15328 bp, 14 predicted proteins | sample 3395121 | NCBI WGS metagenome assembly VAPC01 (sample SAMN08290434, study PRJNA428436) | hydrothermal vent metagenome | isolation source: Deep-sea hydrothermal vent chimney | place: Indian Ocean: Southwest Indian Ridge | depth 1711 m m
AAATTGTAAGGAAAATTGTTTACCTGATTTTGAAATTTTCATTTTGCATTTTTCAATTTAAAATAAAACGGAGTTTCTTACGCAACTTCTACTTCTTTTACAATCCGCTGAAGCGCACTGACCGGGTCGGGCTGGGAAAGAACAGCTCTTCCAATTACAAGATAGTCAGCCCCTTTTCTCAGTGCTTCTTTTGGTGTCATTGTTCTTTTCTGGTCATCCTGCGGAGTCCACGAAGGTCTGATGCCAGGCGTAACTATCAAAAAACCACGACCGCAATGCGCCCTGATTATTTCTGCATCCTGTGGGGATGAAACCACTCCATCTAGCCCTGCCTTTAAAGCAAGCCCGGCAAGATGTCTGATCTGTGTACTCATATTCTGTGGAATACCGAGTTCGTTCAGAAGGGCAGTCTGGTCTATGCTGGTCAATATTGTTACCCCGAGTAGCCTCGGCCTTTCAACATTTTTTTTAAGCACTGCTTCAACAAGTCTCTGCGCTGCTTGCTTCATCATCTCGAAACCCCCGAGTGTATGGATATTGAACATAAATACTCCAAGCCCTGCTACTGCCAGTACAGTCCTGGATACTGTATTGGGGATATCATGATATTTTAAATCGAGGAAAACTCTTTTGCCCCTTGTATGGATTTCTTCTATTATCTTTGGACCTACAGAGGTAAATAACTCAGCTCCAACCTTGAATGTGTCAATATGCTCTCCAAATCTCTCAACTATGTCTATAGCTTCTTCATAGCTGACTACATCAAGGGCAAGGATTATACGTTCTTTCGGGTCCATAAAATTAAATCAAAAATAAAGGAGTTTATTTTAATTGAAAATTTTTCCATAATTTTACACCTGCCTGCCGGTTTACATGCCTCAGGCATGCAGGCAGGTTTTAAATTTTTGGTAAAGTTATCCCTTTCTGTGCCTGATATTTCCCCGTTTTATCTGCATAGGAAATCGTACAGAGTTCATCTGCACCTAAAAAAATAATCTGGGCAATACCCTCGTTGGCATAAATTTTAGCAGGCAGAGGTGTTGTATTTGAGATTTCTATTGTTACGTGACCTTCCCATTCGGGTTCAAGTGGAGTTACATTAATTACTATTCCACACCGGGCATAAGTCGATTTCCCCAGGCAGATTACTATTGTTTCCCTTGGAATCTTAAAATACTCCAGAGAAGTGGCAAGGACAAAAGAGTTTGGCGGAATTATGCAAACATCTCCTTTAAAATCGACAAAACTGCGGGAATCAAATTTTTTAGGGTCAACTATAGAAGTATTTATATCGGTAAAAATTTTGAACTCATCAGATATTCTCATATCATATCCGTAGGAACCTACACCGTAAGAGATAACACCCCCTTTTACCTGATTTTCAGCAAAAGGCGTTATCATCCCTTTTTTTGCCATATCTTTAATCCAGCGGTCGTTTTTTACCATAAGGACTCATTTAATCTCTATTCAGAATATCTGTGCAGTTTCAGTAAAGATTAGCATAAAGTTTTATTCTTTACAATATTCCATTACCAGGAGAATCAACAATTTAACTTATATAAAAAGGGGTTCCATCTAAATTTTTTCTTGACAAAAATCTTATTATGCTGTATTTTTTTTACGCAAGCGAGGTGATTGTATAGCATTACTTCTTTGGGAATAGAGAGGAGGTAGATAATTGTATGCCTTAGGTACCCATCTCTTAGTAGAGCTTAGGGAATGTAACGCAAAGATTCTCAGTAACTTAAAAGAAGTTCAAACTGCTTTAATCAATGCAGCTAAGATAGCCGAAGCCACAATAGTAGAGGTAGCCTTCCACGAGTTTAACCCCTTTGGAATAAGCGGGATGGTTATAATAGCAGAATCTCACCTGAGTATCCATACCTGGCCGGAGTACAAATACGCAGCAGTTGATATATTTACGTGCGGAAACACTATTAAGCCTGAAAAAGCAGTATCGTATCTTATTAAAAAGTTTCAGAGCAAAAACCCATCTGTCGTTGAGCTGAAACGTGGTATATCACCGACAAATGAGAAACTGCCTCATAAGATAAACATGGATCAGGACAGCGAATCGCCACAGCCCGCATTTTCAATTAATCAAAAATTTTAATAATCTCAAACCTGCCTGTCGGCAGACAGGCTCATCCAGCCTGCTTATTTAAACCTAAATTGAGCGATTCTCATATGGTCAGATATGCAAAACAGGTTCAAAAATTCATAATGCGACCTGCCGGCAGGCAGGTAGGATATTAGAATTGTTTTATTCCTATATTTAGTCTTTCACTCAATGAGTGAAGATTTTTAAAGCAAGAAAGAGGCTGCACAAAGGTATCGCTATGTATTTTTTCACCTGCCTTGCACATCTCGTAATCGAGCCTGCCTGTCCGGTAGGCAGGTCGTACCGACTTTATAAAATAAAATCGCTCAATTTAGGTTAATGATTTGTCGTCAGATTAGCCGTGATGTATTATGTTTAACCCGCAATATGTTCTTATTTTTTACTCATACTCATAACACACTGCACATTACGGTTTTTTAAGCTTCAATGACAGGCTTGACTACTAACAAGCTTTAGTTTTATTCTTAATTTACAATGAAAAAAGCATGGGCAGGAAGATTTAAAGAAAAAACTGAAAAATCAGTTGAGGCTTTTACCTCTTCAGTTCCTTTTGACAAACGGCTCTGGAAATACGACATTGAGGGGAGCATAGCGCATGCAAAAATGCTCAAAAAGCAGAGAATCATCTCTGCAAAAGATGCAGAATCTATTCTGCGCGGCCTTAATAAAATAAAACAAAAAATACAGAAAGGACAATTTGACTTCAGCGATAGTCTGGAAGATATCCATATGAATATTGAATATGTCCTTATTAAAAAGACGGGTATGTCAGGAGGAAAACTCCATACGGCAAGAAGCCGCAATGACCAGGTTTCCCTTGACCTGCGACTTTTCCTTAGAGACGAAATAAAGGAAACCCGGAAACTTATTGAGGGGTTACAGAACGTTCTTGTAACCCTGGCTAAAAAACATTTAGATATCGCCATGCCAGGGTATACTCACCTTCAAAGGGCACAGCCGGTACTTCTGTCTCATCATCTGCTTGCATACTTCGAGATGTTTGAAAGAGATAGGGAAAGACTTGAGGACTGTCTGAAAAGGGTAAATATCCTGCCTCTTGGTTCTGCTGCCCTCGCCGGCACTACACTGCCAATTGACAGAAAGTATGTGGCACGGCTTTTAAAATTCCCGGCAATATCAGGAAACAGCATAGACGCTGTATCAGACAGGGATTTTGTGGTTGAATTCCTTTCCGCAGCAAGTCTGCTCATGGTTCATATGTCTCGACTGGCAGAAGAACTGGTGCTGTGGAGCAGTGAGGAGTTCGGTTTCATTGAATTGCCAGAGGCTTATTCAACAGGTTCCAGTATTATGCCTCAGAAGAAAAATCCCGATGTCCCGGAACTTATACGCGGCAAGACCGGCAGGGTATTTGGACACCTGCTCGCATTACTCGTTGTCCTAAAGGGGCTGCCCCTTGCATATAACAGAGATCTGCAGGAAGACAAGGAGCCTTTATTTGATACTGTTGACACTGCAAAAGCATGCCTGTCTGTATTAACAGGCATGATGCCAAAAATCAGATTTAACAAAATAGCCATGGGCAAAGCCGCTAAAAGAGGATTTTTGAATGCCACAGACATTGCGGAATATCTCGTAAGAAAAGGTGTGCCTTTCAGAGAAGCACATAAAGTCACCGGTAAGATTGTTAGATACTGTATTGAAAAAAAGAAGACTTTGGAAGATCTAACCCTGAAAGAATTAAAAAAATTTTCAGGAAAAATCGAAAAAGACGTTTTTAACTATCTCGGGACAGAAGTATCTATTAACAGAAAAAACTCTTATGGCGGAACTGCAAGAAAAAGAGTTCTTGGCCGTATCAGACAAATTAAAACCAGAAGTAGTAAGAAATGAGAACCGGGAGACAGGAAATGAGGAACAAAAAGCTGCTTCTTATTTCCTGCTTCTTCCTCCTTATTTTTACTATTGCAGCCTGCGGTAGAAGGGGAGACCCGATTGCCATTGCACCCTACCATGAAATAAGCGTTGTAACGGATTTAACGGCATTTGTAAAAGATAACAATATACATCTTTCATGGGGAATGCCTGATGATAAAGACTTTCCCGAAGAAGCTATCAAGGGTTTTATAATATTCAGGGCAGATATCGCTGAAGGAGTACCAGTTGAAGAATGCAAATGTTTATTCAGGTCAATCGATTTTATTGAACCGGACAGTAGGGCATCCCGCCTTTTCGGAATTATTTCAGACGAAACCTTTGAATACCTCGACAAAAAAGCGATTAAAGGTCAGTCGTATGTGTACAAGTTAGTTATCATGGACAAAAACAACAACATGGGTAAAGACTCAAATCTCGTGTTAGTGAGGGGTATTAAACATGACCCACCGGAAGTGGTGATAACCCCGCCAGAGGCACCAACAGGAGTTATTGCTGTTTATACACAGAAAAGCATAGTTCTTACATGGGATGAAATGCGCGGCAAAGGAATAAAGTTTTATAAGATTTACCGCTCGGATGGCAAAGGATTTATTGCTATAGGGAAAACCCCTACATCTGCATTTACCGATAAAAATATTGCGTCTTCAAGAAAATATTATTACAGGGTAACCGCAGTCAGCGATGTAGAGGGCCCTCCTTCTAAAAAAATTGAAGTTGCAACAGAAACTCCCAGGGACTAAAATGAAAGAAAAAATACTCAAAGCGTTTGAAGAGAGTATCTCTGTCAAACAACAGTTCATCAAAGACAACCTTGACATGGTTTTTGAGGTTTCCAAGCTCTTGTCGGACACCTTTAACAGAGGCAACAAACTTATCCTTTTCGGTAACGGAGGAAGTGCTTCAGACGCATCTCACATTGCAGGTGAATTTGTCAACAGATTTAAAAAGGAGCGGCCGGGTCTCCCCGCTATATCCCTCAATACAGATGTTGCTGTTATGACGGCTATTGCAAACGATTACGATTTTTCAGAAATTTTTTCTCGGCAACTCAAGGTCCTCGCTCAGGACGGCGATGTGGCCATTGCCATAAGCACAAGCGGAAACTCCCCTAATATTCTAAAGGCTGTTGATACAGCCAAGAGGAAAAAATTAAAAATAATAGCTTTCACAGGGACAAAGGGCGACAAGCTGGCAGCAAAAGCTAATTATGCCTTTGTCGTCCCCTCCAGCAATACACCGCGAATACAAGAAACTCATATTACTCTTGGACATATCCTCTGCCAGATGGTAGAAGAAATACTTTTTGAAGCACACAGAAAGATAAGATAACAGCTACTTTACCCATCTGTTCAAGTTCTGTCTTGAATTTTAAAGTTACGTTGAAATAAAGACCACAAAAACATTATCATAATAATCATGGCCAAGCAATTGCAGATTGCGGATTGCAGATTGTCGATGCGACTCTTCGCGAGACTCGCTTCGAGCGGAATAAAAAAATCCCAAATTTTTATACTGCCCTCGCGGCTCAATGGTTATTACTCATAGAGAGAAAGGGCATCACGTGGCTGTTTACCCTGTTAGAAAGCCCCGTCTTTTCAGAGGAGGAAAGTAAGACCTCCGCTCTCTTATGAAGCGGGGTAAAAAAATTACCCGATAGAAAAATATTTCTAACGGGGTTTACATGGAAAGGTGTTTTAGATGAATCTGTACGCAGTTATACTTGCAGCAGGACAAGGTAAAAGAATGCGCTCCCTCAAACCAAAGGTCCTTCACGAGGTCTTGGGAAAACCTATGATTCAGTATGTAATTGAGTCAGTAAAGAGATTAAAACCCAAAAAACTGGTCATAGTGGTTGGTAAGGGAGCTGAAGAGGTTAAAAGCCAAATAAAGGATAAGTCCGTGTTTTTTGTCAGGCAGAGAAAGCTTCTCGGCACTGGCAATGCCCTTGCAGAAGCGAAAAGGGCATCAAAAGACATGAAAAACAGTACTATTCTCGTGCTCAACGGTGATTCTCCTCTTATAACCTCAAAGACTCTAAAAGAATTCTTAAAAAAACACAAGCGCAATAAAAATGGCCTTTCATTCCTCTCTTTTAATGATGATGCCTCCGGGTATGGCAGAGTCTTGCGCAACAGACAGGGCAGTGTTACCGGTATTGTTGAAGACAGGCACGCCACAGCAAGCGAAAAAAGAAATATCAAGGAGTTAAATGGCGGGATTTATGCTATGGAGTTTAAGATAACGAATTATCTCAGTAAGCTTGAAAAGCACGGTTCTTCAGGTGAATATTACGTTACGGACCTTGTGGGTATAGCATTTAAAAACGGTAAAAAGGTTGAGGCTTATAACTGTCCTTCAAAAGAAGTCCGGGGGATTAACACAAGGGCAGAGCTTCATCAGGCAATAGAGAGTCTAAACAGAAAGAATATATCCGGATGGATGCAGAGAGGCATTACATTTATTGACCCGTCGGCATCAATTGTACACTCATCAGTATCCATAGGAAAGGATACTGTTATCTATCCAAATACATATCTGGAGGGCAATACCTCAATAGGTAAAAACTGTATTATTTATCCCGGTGCCAGGATATGCGACAGCATCGTTGAAAATGGAGTTTCAATTAAAGACAGCACGTTAATAGAAAATAGCAAGGTCAGGAGTGGTTCAATCATAGGTCCGTTTGCACACCTCCGGCCCCACAGCATTGTTGGTCGTAACGTAAGAATTGGGAATTTTGTAGAAATCAAAAAATCCAGCATAGGAGACGGTACAAAGGCATCGCATCTAACTTATCTGGGGGACGCTGTAATAGGGAAGAACGTAAACATAGGTGCTGGCACAACCACATGTAATTACGACGGGAAAAGAAAACATACTACTAAAATTAACTCGGGGGTGTTTGTTGGAAGCAACAGCCAGTTTATCGCACCTGTAAAAATAGGCAGGGATGCTTATGTTGCAGCCGGCGCAACGGTCACAAGAGACGTCCCTGCAGGGGCATTGGCAATAAGCAGGCCCAGACAGAAAAATATAGAAGACTGGACTAAAAAAACACAATTAAAAGTTAAAAAAAGGAAAAAGTGAGAAAAACGTTATTAGTTATACGATTAACGAACCTGTCTGCCGACAGGCAGGTAACGAGTAACTAATAACGGTCTTATTATGTGTGGAGTTATAGGCTACATAGGAAAGCAAAATGTTGTCCCGATACTTATCGAGGGGCTCAAGAAGCTAGAATACCGGGGCTATGACTCTGCGGGTATAGCGTTCTTCAGGGGGGGAAGGATAGAAGTAAGGCGTTGTGCCGGCAAGATACGAGAGTTGGAAAACTCAATAGAAAGTGAACACCTTCAAAGCTTTTTGGGAATTGGACATACCAGATGGGCTACCCACGGAAAACCTTCTGAGGAAAATGCACATCCGCACAAGGTAGGCGGTGTTGTCGTCGTTCACAACGGAATCATTGAAAACTATCTGGAACTTAAGACAGGACTGAAAAAGAAGGGGCATACCTTTACTTCTGATACTGATACAGAAGTCGTGTGTCATCTTATAAGCAGTTATACCCAAAAAGGTCTTGACCTGAAGGATGCAACCAGAAAAGCCATTAAACATGTAAAAGGCGCCTATGCTCTCGGAATTATAAGCCAGGAGGAACCGGACAAAATTGTGGCTGTGAAAAAAGACAGCCCCCTCATTATAGGGCTGGGCAATAAAGAGTTTTTTATGGCTTCTGATATACCTGCCTTTCTCAGCCATACAAGGGACATAATAATCCTCGACAACGGTGAGATGGCTGAAATCACACGTAACGGCGTTTCAATATTTGACGTTAACGGCAATCCCGTAAAGAAAAAAATTACGAAAATTACGTGGAGTCCTGCAATGGCTGAAAAGGGCGGCTACAAACACTTCATGTTGAAGGAAATATATGAACAGCCAAGGGCAATAACAGACACCATCAGAGGGAGATTTTCGCTTGAAAATGCAGATGTAAATCTTAAGGAATTTTCAATAAAGTCAGGGGAACTTAAGAAACTGAAAAAAATCTTCCTTGTCGCCTGCGGCACGTCCTGGCATTCAGCCCTTATTGGCAAATATATGATTGAGGATATAGCCCGAATACCTTCAGAGGTTGATATCGCATCTGAGTTCAGGTACAGAAACCCCATTATTCCCAAGGACAGCCTGGTTATAGTTATTACCCAATCAGGAGAGACTGCTGATACACTGGCAGCTCAGAGGGAAGCCAAAAAGTACGGTGCACAAGTTCTGAGTATTTGTAATGTGGTTGGCAGTACCTCTTCAAGAGAAGCGGATAGTGTCTTTTATACACATTCAGGCCCTGAAATAGGTGTCGCATCTACAAAGGCGTTCACTACTCAGCTTGTTGCGCTTTATCTTTTCTCAATTGCAGCAGCAAAAGCAAAAGGAGTCCTTGACATCGGTACAACTCGAAAACTTCTTAACAATTTATTATTATTACCGGAAAAAGTAGAAAGCACGCTTAAACTTAATAATTCTATATTAAAAATTGCTAAAAAATTTTCCCGCACGAAAGATTTCCTTTATCTTGGCAGGGGAATAAACTATCCAATCGCTCTTGAAGGAGCACTAAAGTTAAAAGAAATATCTTATATTCATGCAGAAGGTTATCCTGCAGGTGAAATGAAGCATGGTCCCATAGCTCTTATTGATGATGATATGCCTGTTCTTGTCCTGGCACCTGGAGACAAAGTACACGGGAAAATACTTGCTAACATTGAAGAGATAAAGAGCCGGGGCGGTATAGTCGTTACCGTTGCATCCGAGGGAGACAATGATATTCTATCGCTTGTTTCGCATACAATATTTATTCCAAAAATAAATCAATATCTTACTCCGATACTTCTCTGCGTCCCCCTGCATCTTCTTGCTTACCATATAGCAGTTTTAAGGAGATGTGATGTTGACCAGCCGCGAAATCTTGCAAAGAGTGTCACTGTAGAATAAGGTATTCTGACATTTCGGAGCTGTTCTTAGGGGAAAAACTGAAATAATAACATTTTTAATCGAAAATCTGTTAAAATATGAATATAAATATCTTAGTAATATCTTTTTATTATCAAGATACTGATAAAAACAACCGGATATTTCTTTAATTGTTTTTCACTTTGAAATTACGAGAGCACCGTATGAATAAACAAGCCTGTTTAAAAGACCTCAACCAACAGCAGAAAGACGCAGTTCTTCATACCAAAGGACCATTGATTGTTCTTGCAGGGGCCGGAAGCGGTAAAACAAAAGTAATAACGTACAGGTTTTTCTACCTTAGCAGCATATTAAAAGTTCCTCCAACCTCGATACTTGCTATGACTTTTACTAATAAAGCTGCGGAGGAGATGAAGGAAAGAGTCAAAAAACTCATGGGTAAAAATCTCAAAGGATTATGGATAGGGACTTTCCACGCTCTGTCTAACAGGATTTTGAGAAAGGAGATTGAAAACCTTGGTTTTCAGCGTGATTTCACAATTTATGATGAAGATGACTCAGGCAACCTTATACGTTCTATTTTAAAGGAATTCAGAATCCATGAGGCACTTTATAAGGGTATTGCTTCAAAGATAAACTCACTCAAGGCATCTCTTATTGGGCCAAAAGAATTTCTAACCCTTACTAGCGAAGACAGTTATGGTTTTGATGAGAAGTTCTCAAGGGTCTACGTAAGATACCAGGACGAGCTGAAAAAAAATAATGCCCTTGATTTCGACGATCTTTTAATGTACACCGTCAAACTTCTTGAAAAACACCCGCGTATTCTTAATAAATATAATAATGATTTACCATACATAATGATTGATGAATTCCAGGATACAAACAAGGCCCAGTACAGGCTTTCCAGGCTCCTTGCCGGTAAGCATAAAAACATCTGCGCTGTTGGAGACGACGACCAAAGCATTTACAGATTTAGAGGCGCTGACGTCAACAATATCCTTGCCTTTGAAAAAGACTTCGCAAAGACAAAGGTAATAAGGCTTGAGCAGAATTACAGGTCCACGCAAAATATACTTAATGCCGCAAATGGAATTATCGCCAATAATCCTACGAGAAAACCCAAAAAACTCTGGAGTGATAGAGGCAAAGGAGAAAAAATATTTTATTGCATTACCAATAATGAAAACGAAGAGGCGCGATATATCGCAAGGTCCATAAGAGAACTCTATCTTAAAGGGAAACACTCTTACGGAGATTTCGCGGTTCTTTACAGGATAAACCTTCAGGTAAGAGTCCTGGAAGATGCAATGAGAGAGCACGGCCTGCCTTATCGCGTAATCGGTGGAGTCAGTTTCTACAAAAGGAAGGAAATAAAAGACATTATTTCATATTTAAAGGTTATTGCCAATCCCAGTGATTCTATAAACCTGAAAAGAATAATTAACTGTCCGCCAAGAGGAATTGGCGCAACCACCGTTACCCGAATAGAAAATGAAGCTAAGAAAAAAGACAGAACCCTTTTTGAGACAATGAAACAGATAGCAAGCGGCAACGGAGCGGCTACAGCTCTGAGGGAAAAAGTCAGCGACTTTGTTAAAATTTTGACAGAACTGATAAGTCACCATAATGATGACGATGCCTCTAAAGTTCTATGGCAGATTTTTGAAAAAACCGGGTACCTGAAATGGACTGAAGAAGAAAGGACCGCGAACCTCATGGAGCTCATTAATTCTGCCAAAGGTAAAAGCCTTCAAAGTTTTATTGACACCGCATCACTTTCCAGCTCAACAGACGTAGAGCACGGGGACGATTCTGTTTCCTTTATGACTCTTCACAGTGCAAAGGGACTTGAATTCCCGGTAGTCTTTATTGCAGGAATCGAAGACGGACTCCTGCCTCACTTTCATGCCCTCAAAAACCCCGAAGAACTTCAGGAAGAGCGCAGGCTTTTTTATGTGGGAATGACAAGGGCGCAAGATTTACTTATCCTTTCAACAGCCAGGAAGAGAAAGCTTTATGCTTCAGTGCAAAAACAGGAGTCTTCAAGATTCCTTAGTGAAATACCTTCTGAATATTACCACTGTATTGAAAAAAGGCCAAAAAGAGAGGTGGTTACTGCTTCAGTTGAAATGCCAATGACATTTCTTGATTCTACTCCTTTTGTTACAGGCGTGAGGGTAAAACATCCCAAATGGGGGATGGGAGTTGTAAGAGACTGTTACGGCGAAACCGATGACTTAAAAGTTATGGTAAATTTTTCAACTGTGGGCGTAAAAAGGCTTTCGTTGAAATTTGCTGACCTGGAGAAACTCTAAATGAAGATCGAGCACGTTTCAATACTTGCAAGGCTTGCGCTTGCAAATGAAGATAAAGAACTTTTTTCTAAACAGATAGGTCGCATCATAGAATACATGGATAAATTGAACAAATTGAATACGGCTAATGTCGAACCCACAGCACATGTCCTTCCCATGAAAAATGTGTTCAGAGATGATGCGTTAAAACCATCTCTGCCTAAAGACAAAGCTCTCCAGAATGCCCCGAACAGGAGTGATGATTTTTATGCGGTTCCGAAGATAATAGAATGACGATTTACAGGTGTTTTTTATGTTAAGGTGCATGCTCAGGTCAAAAATTCACATGGCTACAGTCACAGATTCCAACATCACTTATGAGGGAAGCTTAACTGTTGATGAGGTAATACTTGATGCCGCAGGTATCAAACCCTATGAACAGATCATGGTCAGCAATCTCAACAACGGAGAGCGTTTTGAAACATACGTAATTCCAGGAAAGAAAAAATCAGGAGTTATCTGTCTCAACGGCCCTACTGCAAGAAAAGGCACGATAGGAGACAGGATTATAGTTTTCTGTTATGAATATTATACGGAAGATGAAGTGAAAGATTTCTGCCCGAAAATTGTTAAACTTGACAAGAAAAACAGGATGGTGAAGTAACGAGCCTCTTTTATACATCATCCCGATCAGTCGGAACAAATATCAAAATAGTTAAGAGGGTTAAGGTTAAGCCAATGGCTCGTAGAGAAGCCCGTTTAATCCCCTGCTTCGCCAATGACCTTTTTAAGTCTTTGTAATTTTTCATTTGCCTCTTGATATTTATTTTGCAGTGCAGTATAAAGGGAGGCATTTCTAATGGCAATTGCAGACTGTTCTGAAACAATAAAAAAAATCTGCAAGTCTGTTTCTTTAAAGGCATCCATCCTGACACTTGCTATATAAATATCCCCAAAGACGTTATCCCCGATGCTTAGAGGCATATCGAGAAAAGAACCTATGTGTAACTCTTCATGTGATTTCAAGAGCGGCAAGTCAGTTTCTAACGAAGCTGTAAGCTCCTCTGGAGAAATACTTTGGCCAGTATGTGAGTTAAAAAAATTAGCAAAATGTTTTTTCATATCATCAACCACGGAATCGGCAATCGGCTCAATGGGAGTATATCTTATGGTTTTTTTGTCCATAAAAAAAATGGCAAAAACTGAAAAATCCATATACTGCTTAAGGAAATCACCAATAGTTCTGTAAACTTCTTTCTCATCAAGAGATCTGCCAAGGGTCTTAGAGACATTGGTAATTATCTCTACCTGCTCGATATTTTCCTGCTGTTTGCTCATCAACTCCATCCTTTCAATAGCTAAAGCTGCCATTGCGGCAACTCCTGTGAAAAGTTCCTTGTCTTTTTCCGTAAAAAATCCGTCTATGCGGTTGTTAAGGCTAATAACACCAAGAACTCTTTTACCTACGCATATTGGAGCAATAATTGAATCTTTTATTACCCGTGTTTTATCCTTCATAGAAGTAAACCGGGGGTCCTTATTATCTCCGATTATTAAAATCGGCTCAAGTTCCTTTGCAACCCAGCCTGCAATACCCTCGCCATAATAAACCCTTGCCTTGTCAACTATTTCTGCTTTAAGTCCTTCTGAGCTTTTAATCACGAGCTCCTTATTATCTCCTGTAAAAAGCATTACAGAACCACCTTCTGCCTTGAAAATCTTTATGCAGACATTAAGCACGTTTTTAAAGAGACTTTGAGTCTCAATTATTCCTCCGAACTCTCTTACGGCATTAAGGAAAATACTGAGTGCCGGATTTTCAGAAAGAAGCTCCTTAATGTGGTCATCTACAGGGTAATGCGGCATAGTAAAAATATTAGCATATTTACAAAATATATGGTATTTCCCGCCAGTTAATTCATAAATCATATAAGCATATGCCTATAATATAACCGGAGATTGTTTTTGAACGGTTTGTCGATTCGACCGACAATGAGAGGAGAAGACGCCCTTCTGTTATATTCTCAAACGTCTTATAAGCTATCAGGGCTAATAATTGCCTATTCTCCTCTCTTATTTTCAGACAACAATAATATTGTAAGGCTTCTTTGTTTATGATAATATCTTACTATCCATGAAACGGGATTTTCTAAGCATTTTTGATTTTTCTATTGATGATCTGGAGTCTCTTTTACAAAGGGGCTCTGAATTAAAATCTTCTTTTGACCCCGGCTACAGCCCTCTGATAGGAAAAAGTATAGGTCTGTTTTTTGAGAAACCCATTACAAAAACCTCTTTTTCATTTGAGACAGCAATACATCAATTATGGGGAAGACCTGTACACATAAATCCTTACTCTGTTTTTCAGGTTAATGAATCTATTTCCGAAACAGCAGGCGTATTCTCGAAATACTTAAACTGCATTGTCATGGGCACTTTAATGCACAATACCCTGAAAGAATTTGCAAAACATGCCTCCTTTCCTGTAATTAATTCATCTTCAGATATCCATCATCCCTGCCAGGCGCTGGCTGACTTCCTTACAATTTTTGAAAAAAAGGGCCGGTTATCAATTAAACTCGCATATATCGGCGAAGGTAATAATATCACCCATTCGCTTGTTGAGAGTGCCTCGAGATTCGGAACAGATATAGTCTTTGCTTGTCCTGAGGGATATGAGCCATATTATGAAATTATCCAGGAAGCAAGGAAAGAGGGGAGGAGCAAGATAGAAGCCGTGGATGATCCTCTTGCTGCTGTTAGAAATGCAGACGTAATCTATACATCTCCTGCAAAAACAGCACATAATATCAGTTACCAGATAAACACCCCATTATTAAAGGCTGCAAAGCCTGATGTAATAATAATGCACAGTTTGCCTGCGCAGAGGGGCAAAGAAATAACAGATGAGGTGATAGACTCTCCTCACAGTGTTATATTTGATCAAGCTGAAAACAGACTGCATACACAAAAGGCTTTGTTTGAAATGCTCGTCGAATAGAGAACTGCAATTCTCTTGATTACACAGATTTCTATTTGATTACGCAGATATTATTAATTCGGTGTAATCTTGCGGTTTATCTGTGAAATCAGCAAAGCTTTTGACAAAGTCCCGTAATACTGGTAAAATTTTTTATGCAAAAAAGGCGTTCTATCAGGGTAATCAAACGTTTAGAGGTAAAATTTTTCTTGGCTGATGTAAGCTACACAGGAATCTCGAGCAACTTTTCAGAACACGGTTTATTTGTAAGAACCAAAAAAGGGCTTGCCCCTGGAACATTACTTAAACTTCAGCTTCACCTCCCTTCCGGTAAAACATTAACCCTGAACGGTTTGGTAAAAAGAACAATTAAAACCCCACTTCAAGACATAAAAAACGGAATGGGTATCGAACTTACAAATATACCTCCCGAATACCTGGAATTTCTAAAATCTATTCAATGAAACCTATTATTCTTGTAGTTCTCGATGGCTGGGGAATAGGAAAAAACTCTGCAGTTGATGCCACAGAAAAAGCAAATATTCCTTTCTACAGAGGTCTTTTAAAAAAATATCCCCGTTCAACCCTTGATGCCTCAGGAGAAGCTGTCGGCTTACCCGAAGGCCAGATGGGCAATTCTGAGGTAGGGCACCTTAATCTGGGGGCTGGCAGAATAGTTTATCAGGACTATACCCGAATAAATAAAGCCATAAGAAACGGCGCTCTTGTAAAAAATCCGATTCTTGCTGAGGCTATGAATCCTGCTGATAAAAGTGCCCTGCATTTTCTTGGTCTTGTTTCAGATGGAGGAGTGCACAGTCATATAAATCATCTCTTTGCCCTTATTGATATGGCTTTAGCCAGAGGAGTCAAAAAAATATTTGTCCATGCATTTATGGATGGACGGGACACTCTCCCCACTTCCGGCATTGGCTTTATAAGACAGCTTGAGTCTTTTATAGAAGATAAACCGACAGTAAAAATTGCCACGGTGTCAGGAAGATATTGGGCAATGGACAGAGACAAGCGCTGGGATAGGATAAAGCTGGCTTACAG
>VAPC010340610.1_pt1 | contig 15250 bp, 13 predicted proteins | sample 3395121 | NCBI WGS metagenome assembly VAPC01 (sample SAMN08290434, study PRJNA428436) | hydrothermal vent metagenome | isolation source: Deep-sea hydrothermal vent chimney | place: Indian Ocean: Southwest Indian Ridge | depth 1711 m m
AGGGTCGGTAGTAGCTACAAACCTTTCGGATATCTTTTTGCCGAGAACCTTTTCCATCTCTTCCCAGAGGATCATAAAGGAGGATGCGGTCTCGGCAGTGCTGCCGGATTTTGTAATTACGTTTACAGTCGTCTTTTTGAGGTCTGCTATGGAGAGGATGCCTGAAAGGGTTCTGGGGTCGACATTGTCATAGATAAAGACCTTAGGGGTTTTTCTGAGGTTGTGGAATGGACTCAGGGCCTCAAGGATGGCCTTCGGTCCCAGGGCTGAACCCCCTATCCCAAGTAAAAGAAAAAACTCCGAGTCGTCCTTTATCCTGAGTGCCACTTCCTTTATCTTTTCCGTATCTCCGTCAGGGAGGTCAAGAAAGGCCAGCTCCGGCCACTTTCTCTGCAACAGTTGCCCAAGGGCTTCCTGCCCCTTGCCTCTCAAGGCCTCAACCTCTCTTTCAGACAGACCCTTTTCCCCTATAACCTCTTCCATTACGTTTGCAAAATTAAGTGAGATCATGAGTTCCTCCTCAAAATGATGATAGTATCTCCCAAAACCTGACCGGGGCAGAGCAATATATTATTAAGCATTATATCATACTATTAAAGGCATTGGTCGTAATAATACAAGACGGTGTGTTATCAATAGCCTGGCGGAGGGCCGTCTCTCCACTTCTTTAAAAGGGGGATTAAGTGTTATTATTTATTTTAAATATTATTGCGGGGGTTTGTGGATGGATGCCCCGGCTTTTATAAACCTTACAGTCTGAATGTCAGGAGGGGTTAGTATGATCGAAGATGTAATGCAGCGGACAATTTTCAGCAACACCATATCGGATTATCTCATCAGTCTTTCGATTCTTGTTATCGGCGTTCTTGCCGTCATGGTCTTAAAGCACATCATCATAAAACGGCTTAAGGTCTGGGCTGATAAGACTGCCACCACCCTGGATGATTTTTTTGTCCGGATTGTCGATAGCAAACTGGTTCCGGTCTTCTATCTCGGGGTGGTTTATCTCTCCATACATACCCTGACTCTGGGTCCCGCTTTCACCAAGGCCTTCGATATCGCTATAGCAATACTGCTTACCATCTTCAGTGTCCGGTTCCTGGTGGCAATAGTAAATTATATGATAGAGAGCGTATGGCTCAAAAAAGAAGGGGATACAACCAGGAAGTACAGTATCAAGGTATTACTCCCTGTAATAAACATAATTATCTGGGGAATTGCCATTACTTTCCTCCTGGATAACCTGGGCTTCAAGATTTCCACTGTAATCGCAGGACTGGGGATTGGCGGTGTGGCAGTCGCGCTGGCAGCCCAGACGGTTTTAGGAGACCTTTTCAGTTACTTTGCCATACTGTTTGACCGACCGTTCAAGATAGGTGACTTTATTATTGTTGGAGATTACCTGGGAACTATCGAGCATGTCGGCATTAAAACTACCCGGATCCGGAGTCTCAGCGGAGAACAGGTAATCTTCTCCAACACAGACCTGACCAATTCCCGGGTGCGTAACTACAAAAGGATGAATAAACGCCGCGTGGTTTTCAGTCTGGGAGTCACCTATCAAACGGGCCTGCAGGATATGAAGGAGATCCCCAAGGTTATTTCCGGGATTATAAAGAATATCGACCTTACTGCCTTTGACCGTGCCCACTTCTCTTCCTACGGAGACTTCAGTCTCATCTACGAGGTAGTCTATAATGTTCTCAGCAGTGACTACAACAAGTATATGGATATCCAGCAGGAGATTAATTTTCAGATCAAGGAAGAGTTTGAGAAACACGGAATCGAGTTTGCATATCCGACACAGACATTATTTATAACTAAAGAAGGTTGACATGACACTATGTAAATCCGGGGGTTGCCTGAGTATTGCAGCGGACGGCCGTGCTGAAACCCGGTGCGTTTAGTTTATAATAGTAGCTATGAATTTCAGTGTCATTGCATCCGACGGTAATTCACGGGCAGGGATAATCGAGACAGAGAGGGGGCTTGTCCTCACGCCCCAGTTTATGCCTGTCGGCACCCTGGGCACTGTAAAGTCCGTCTCCCCGGAGGAGCTCGGAAGCGCAGGTGCAGAGGTGATGCTTTGTAACACCTACCACCTCTACCTGAGGCCGGGACACGAGACCATAAGAAGACTCGGCGGGGTTCAGAAGTTCATAAGCTGGCCGGGGCCCGTACTTACAGACAGCGGGGGGTTTCAGGTATACAGCCTTTCCAGGCTGAGGAATATCACCCCGGACGGGGTTGAGTTCCGTTCACATATAGACGGTTCCCTTCATTTTATAGGCCCTGAGAAGGCGATGGAGATACAGCAGGCGCTTGGAGCCGATATAATCATGGCCTTTGATGAATGCACCCCCTTTCCCAGCACGTATGATTACGCCCTGAACTCCCTGAGACTGACCACGGAGTGGGCAAAGAGGTGCAGGTCTGTTCATCCTGCTGGCTCTTCCCAGGCCCTTTTCGGCATTTTTCAGGGCAGCATATACAGGGACCTCCGCTTAAAAAGCCTTGAAGAGATAGTCGGGATAGGATTTGATGGTTATGCTGCAGGGGGACTGAGTGTCGGAGAGCCCAAGGAATTAATGTATGAGATAATTCATGCTACCGGCCCTGTAATGCCTGCAGTGAAGCCGAGGTATCTTATGGGTATTGGAGACCTCCTTGACGTACTTGAGGCTGTAGAGGCCGGCTATGATATCTTTGATTGTGTGATGCCCACAAGGAATGCAAGGAACGGAACTCTCTTTACCTCAACGGGAAGGATCAGCATCAAGAGGGCCGAGTTTAAGGAGGACCCTTCCCCACTTGACCCGGAGTGTTCCTGTTATACATGCCGGAATTTCTCTCGCGCATATCTCAGGCACATGTATCTGTCAAGGGAGATACTTTCCATGAGGTTGAACACCATACACAACCTGAGTTTTTACATGAGCTTCTTCAGACTGATGAGGGATTCCATTATAAGGGGGGGATTTACTGAATTTAAACGAAAATGGAGAGACACCCTCGAAGGGAATTTCGTGACTCTTCAGTCTCAGACGTTCAGAACTTCTTGATTTTATATTTATTTATCTTGTTTCTTACCGTATTTCTGTTGAGTCCAAGGAGTTTTGATGCCTGGAGCTGGTTTCCCCCTGTCTTTTCCATGGCGAGTGTCAACAATGCCTTTTCAACCTCTGAGATCACCGTATCATAAAGGGCGATACCCCCCACCTTCTGGATCTGGGATAAGTAGCCCTTGAGTTTGTACCTCAAAAACTCCTCAACCGTACAGTTATAGAGCCTTCTGCTTTCCTTCCTGAGTCTTTTAAGTTCAAATGCCCTCTCCACTACTGTCCTGAGCTCGTCACAATCTACAGGCTTTATGGTATAGAAAAAGGCACTATCCATCATGGCATCGATTCCTGCCCTCCTTTTGTCCTGTTCAATCATGACGATGGAGAGGAGGTCTGTGTTCAGGTCATTGAGACTCCGCAGGCAATCAAGGCAATCACCATCAGATAGTAGGCTATCAATTAAGACAATCTGGGAATCCCTTGATACCCTGACCCCCGAGGCAATGTCTTTTTTCACCTTTACATCAATGTCGGACTGCCTGAACGTCGTTTTTACAATATCGGTGGTTGATGGGTCCGAGCATATCAGTAATATCTCTTCTTTAGATATTGACAAAAGGTCCTCTATTCTTATAGGATTAAAAGTATCTAAACTTATCAACCAAGGAGGTTTTTTTCACATGCCGGTATATGAATATACATGCTTAAAATGTAAAGAAACTTTTACACTCATACAGAGGATTGGAACTACAGAAAAGGATACCATATGCCCCCATTGCGGTTCAAGTGAAATAAAAAAACTTGTCACATCTTTTTCCTGTTCCGTTTCCGGAGATGACCTGCCGGGGCTAACCTCAGGCTTTTCAGGCGGGACCTGAGGCACTTCTTCATGCTGAGCAGTTGCTCAGCTCTTCCCCCGCGAGTTCCTGCTCAGGCAACAGTATCCTGACAGCCGTTCCCTTCCCCTCCTCACTCTCTATCTTCATCTCCCAGCCATGAGCCTTTACAAGGTGTTTTACAATTGCAAGGCCAAGCCCTGTCCCGCCAAGCTCTCTTGAACGTGAAGGGTCAACCCTGAAAAACCTCTCACCAAGCCTTGACAGATACCTCCTTGGGATCCCTATGCCTGTGTCCTCAACCGAGATTATGTATCCCGGGGACTGTCTCTCAGCCTTTACAGTCACACGGCCTGAGGCTGTAAACTTTACAGCATTGTCTATAAGGTTTGTAAGTATCTGTATCAGCCGGTGGGGGTCGGCCTCAATCCCTGTGCACCCTTTCTGCATATCCTTTTCAAGGGAAATCCCCTTTCCGCAGCAAAGTGTTTCAAAACCTTTAAAGACATCGTCAATCAGGGGCTCAAGCTGGAGGGGCCTCGTCTCAAGAGGCATTGCACCAAATTCAATTCGTGAGAGTTTAATAAGGTCTTCTATTAAACGGTCCATTCTTTCAGAGTGAGCCTTTATGGTATTAAGAAACCTGACTGCATCATTCCTGTCTTCTATCGCACCGTCGAGCAGGGTCTCTGTAAACCCCCGGATGGCAGTTATGGGGGTCTTGAGTTCATGTGAGACATTTGCAACAAAATCCCTCCGTGTCTCGTCCGTCCTTTTTCCTTCGGTAATATCCCTGAAAACGATCATAGCCCCTGTATATTCCCTACCGGCTGGAAAATTCGCCTTATCCTCCGTGATACTATTGCCGAAAAAGGGTATGGCCTTTATCAGGAGATGTTTATCAATGGGTTCAATGAAAGCCTCTTTCTTCAATGATCTGTCCGTCCTGATTATCTCGATCAACTCGGTCAGTTCAGGCACCCTTATTACCTCGTTCAAGCCCCTGCCCCTGAGTTTTGACGATTTAACATTAAACAGGGCTTCAAGGGCAGGATTAACGAACCTGACCACGCCGTTGTTATCAAGAAGGACAATGCCGTCAGGGAGATTCTTCAGCGTGGACTCCAGCCTGTTTTTCTGTTCGTTTGCTTCGTGTATCTTATCTTCAAAACTCTCTGCTATCCTGTTCAGACCCAATACAATCCCGGAAAACTTTTCACCCTTCTTGGGAAATAGCCGCTTCCTGAGATTTCCTTCCGATAGTTCCTGGATGAAATCGGTGACTTCCTTTATCTTTCTGTTCAGGTAGAGGTCTTTTATCAGGAGATAAAGGATAAGTAAGAGTGCCAGTGGGAGAATGATTTCATGCAATATGTTATATATGACTACACCTCTTCGGCAAAATAGTATCCAACTCCTCTTCTTGTGAGGATATATGCCGGAGTTGACGGGTCGTCTTCCACCCGTTCTCTCAGTCTCCTTATATGCACATCAACAGTCCTTGGCTCTACATAGGCATCGTCGCCCCATACTGCATCAAGCAGTGAATCCCGGCTAAAAACCCTCCCGGGCCTCTCTGCAAGATAGAGAAGCAGCTTGAACTCCCTGATGCTGAGGGAGAGGGGCAGGCCGTTTTTTTTCACAGTGTATTTCTCTCTGTCGATCTCCAGGTTGCCGATTTTCAGTAAACCCTTGCCGTTTCCGCCATCTCTTTTCAATCCTGAACGTCTAAGTACTGCATTTACCCGGGCCACCATCTCTCTCGGACTGAAGGGTTTTGTAATATAGTCATCGGCCCCAAGCTCAAGCCCTAAAATCCTGTCGATCTCTTCTCCCTTTGCAGTCAACATTATGATGGGCATATCCGACAGGGCGGGATCTTTCTTTAGAATCCTGCACAACTCCAGGCCGTCCATCTCCGGAAGCATCAGGTCAAGGATAACAATATCGAATTTCCCCTCCCGAATCTTCTTTAACGCCGCTGTTCCACTACGGGCGCTGTCTGTGACGAACCCCTCTTTCTTGAGATTGTATACTACAAGGTCAATGATATCCGGTTCATCGTCAACTATAATTACACGTTTGTTATTAGACATTGCCGGCCCCTCTTTTCAATAAATACTTTTCCATTATAATTAAATGTATTTTACCATAATAAATATATAAACAACCGGAAGTTGACAAGCCTGTCAAGTGGCATTTTATTATAACAGGCATGTATAATAGGGAGTATATCAGCTACCGGGTAATACCGACAACAGAAGCTCTTAATCAGGCCCGATATAAAAAAACTGTTGACACTTTTGATAAAGTTGGTTATTGTTATATAAGAACTAATTTTGTGAAAGGAGATTTGTTATGAGAGCAATTTTTATTTTACTGATTATATCACTTTCACTGCTTATGCCTTTACGCATTATGGCCGCAGAGACCGACTATGTGGAGTACACGGTTAAAAAGGGTGATACCCTATGGGATATTACAGGAGGGAAGCTCTCTGACCCGTTCCAGTGGCCGAATGTCTGGAAGGAGAATCCAAATGTAAAAAACCCCGACCTTATCTTTCCCGGACAGCGGCTGAGGCTCCCGCGATACATGTTACAGAAACAGATCAACATCAAGCTTCCCGAAGAAAAAGAAGTCAGGAAGAAAAGACCTGTGCCTGAGGAAAGGGCCATTACGATTCTGCCACGAAAGCCTTTTGTGGTTGAGGCGGACATGCTCGCTGCAATCGGCTATATTGATAAAGAAACCCCACGGGTGGGAAAGATTGTTTCAACTCCGGATGGACGGACTATTATCGGAAAGGATGATTATGCATATATAAAACTATATAATAATGCTGTGCCGGAGAAGGGAAGGAAGTTTTATACCGTACGCTCCCTGGGAGTGATAAAGCACCCTTCAACAGGCAAAGTCCTCGGTAAGCTGATCGAAGTAACCGGGGTTGTCGAGGTAACAGGTCAGGAGGCCGGATACACCAAGGCAAAAGTGATCAAGTCCTTTATAGAAATTCAGACAGGAGACCCTATCGATAATTACTATCCCGTTGAATCTTTTCCTCTTGTTAAAGGAAAGTCTCCGGCTGTGAGCGGAACGGTTGTTGCTTCCAGAGACCTGAGACTTCTCAGCGGCAATTACGATATTGTGTATATTGATCGTGGTTCAGTTGATGGAGTTGTCCCGGGAAGTGTTTTTACACTCATCTCGGATGAAAAGCCAAACAGGCCTATAGGGAAGATTCAGGTGATAAGTACAAGACTGAAAAGCGCAGCTGCCATTGTTACAAAAAGCGAAACTGCCATTACAAAAGGGGATTATTTTTAGACTTCGTTAATAAAAAAGTTCTCTCTCTTTTCTCTGCCTATTGTTGAGCGCGGACCATGACCGGGCAGAACCACCGTATCTTCCGGCAGGGTCAGGAGACGTTTAAAAGACTCTTTGAGCAGGTTGATGTCTCCACCGGGGAAATCCGTTCTTCCTACGGAACCGGCAAAGAGTGTATCGCCGGTTATAACGATTCCATTGCCATAGAGGCATATCCCTCCGGGGCTATGTCCCGGTGTATGTATTACCTTTAATACAAGATTCTCCGTCTTGATCTCATCCCCTTCTGATACAAAGATATCCGGAGGAGGTAAGGGGTCTACGTCATATCCCCAAAAAGCACCCATATCCCGTGCCGCCTCGTAGATTTCAGCCTCTTTTTCATGAATAACTATCTGTGCTGCGGTCTTTTCCTTGAGTTCAGGTATGGCTCCGACATGATCAAAATGTGTATGTGTGCAGATGATATACCTTACCTTCAGGTTGTCGGCTGTTATTATATCCAGAATCCTGTCGGGTTCATCGCCGGGGTCAACAACAATCGCTTCCCTGTTTTCCGTGTCATAGACTATATAACAATTTACCTCAAGCGGTCCGACTACTATCTCGTTTATCTCTAACCCCATAGTTAAATCACTCCTGTCTTCCGACATACGGTAATCCGATTTTTACAAAACTCTTTTTATTTGTCTGTACTTTGCAAGACCCGGAGATTGGCAATAACCGCTGAAAAACGGAAAGGCGGGATATATATCCCGCCTTTCCGTGTGATGATTATAAACTTTTTGAGAAACTCAGGACAATTAGAAGAAGGTATTCTGGTTCATGAGAATACCCAGTGATACCAGCAGGGCATAAATTGCCAATGACTCAATCATGGCAAGACCTACGATGAGTATTATCATAATTTTTCCTGATGCCCCGGGGTTTCTTGCAACACCCTCACATGCCTTACTCAAACCGATCCCCTGTCCTATGCCGGTTCCAAGGGCAGCGAGACCTATACCGATAGCAGCGCCCAGCACGGCAAGGGCCTTGGCATTAGAGCCGGCTGCAGCGGTTGCTGCAGCAGCCTCTTCTGCAAAAGCGAACGGTGCAAGTAAACAGACTATGGCGAGAGCAAGTAAAATCACAGCAGTTTGTCTTTTCATCGGTCCTTCCTCCTTTCATAAAGACTAATATTAATGTGCCTCTTCAACGGCACCGGCAAGATACATAATACTTAGCAACACAAAGACAAAGGCCTGTACAAGTCCAACAATCGTACCCAGGACGAGAATGAATACAGGTATTGCAATGGGAGTTAATATAGCAAGAACCGCAAGCAGGATGTGTTTTGCCATCATATTGCCGAACAGCCTGACAGATAGGGTTACGGGCCTTACCAGATGTCCGATAACTTCAATAAAGAACATCATTATCATCAGGGGCAGTGTAAAGATGGAACGTATCGGTCCGAGGAAATGCTTGATATATTTAAACCCGTGAACCTTTACTCCATAGTAATGTGTGGCAAGAAAAACCGGAATAGCGCATGAAGCCGTAGTGTTTATATTGGCGGTCGGGGAGTCGAATCCCGGGATCAGGCCCATGTAATTACAGACCAGGATGTATAGGCCAAGGGTTCCAATCAAGGGAAAGAAGGTCTCTGTCCAGTGCTCCCCGATGGTCTCCTCGCAAAGGTTGTAGATGGCCTCAATTACCACTTCAATAAAGTTCTGAAACCCCGATGGTACGAGTTTTATAGAGGTCTTGACAAGTATTGCCATCAGGATGAGTATGCCCATTGCAAGCCAGGCATATGTTACATATGAGGGGACCCCGGGAATATTTATCAGAAAACCGCCTTCCACCTTTGCCTCCTTTTGAGACCACGTTTCAATAGTCTGTTTGTTTTCTTTCAGTGTTGAAAAGTGCTGTTATATTACTAACCTTGCAGGAAAATGTCAAGATACCGGCATTTTATTTTTTTAATAACCCTATTGAGGCAATCAATAGGTTGGTGCAACGGCCGGGTTAAACTATACCCCTACAAAGAGGTCAAGCTGCTGAAGGTGCTCTCCCGGAAAGCTGATCGGATACTCATTGGTAAAGCAGGCATAGCAAAAATCATCAGGGCTGGATATCACGCTTCTGAGTCCCTCAATCGAAAGATAGGACAGGGTGTCGGAAGTTATATATTTTTTTATCTCCTCAACCATATGTGAAGCTGCAATCAATTCATTCCTCGTGGGGGTGTCGATACCGTAAAAACATGGCCCTACAGTGGCCGGAGAGCTTATTCTCATATGGACCTCCCTGGCCCCTCCCACCTCTCTCAGCATCTTGACGATTTTTTTGCTCGTCGTACCCCTGACAATGGAATCGTCCACTACTATCACCCTCTTGCCTTTCAGTATCTCCCTCACGGGGTTCAGCTTGATCTTCACTCCGAAGTGCCTAATGGTCTTTTTCGGCTCTATAAAAGTCCTTCCCACATAGTGGTTACGGATAAGCCCGAGGTCAAACGGTATTCCCGACTCCTCGGCATACCCAATGGCGGCGGGCATGCCGCTGTCCGGAACAGGAATTACGAGGTCGGCATCTATATGAGCTTCCATTGCCAGTTGCCTGCCAAGGTTTTTTCTTACGCTGTTTACATTTACGCCGTCAAAGATGCAACTGTCCGGTCTTGCAAAATATATGAATTCAAAGATGCAATGAGCCCTGCGGGGACTGTGAAGGGCCTTTATTGAGTCAAGGCCATGTTCGTTGATAACAAGCATCTCTCCGGGCTCTATATCCCTTATGTATTCAGCGCCGATGAGATCAAGTGCGCATGTTTCCGATGCAACGACATAGGCGCCATCAAACTTTCCGAGGGACAGGGGCCTGACTCCGTAAGGATCCCGGATGGCTATCAGCTCGTTTTCTCTCATTACGATCAGGCTGAAGGCACCGGAGACGTGCTGAAGGGCCTGGATGAGCCTCTGCTTAAAAGAGTCCCCACGGCTGTGAGCGGTCAGGTGAACAACTACCTCACTATCTGAGGAAGACTGAAATATCGCGCCCTCTTCTTCAAGCCGTCCTCTGAGTTCAGCAGCATTGATAAGGTTTCCATTGTGAGCGATTGCTATGGTGCCGAGAGAGAAGTTGGCAACCAGAGGCTGAACATTTTTTAAAGAACTGCTTCCTGCTGTTGAGTAGCGGTTATGGCCGATGGCAATATATCCCGGAAGCCTCTTTAACCTCTTTTCAGTAAAAATATCTGCAATAAGCCCCATGGATTTTTCGATATGGAGCTGTTTCCCGTCAGAGGAACAGATACCTGCCCCTTCCTGTCCCCTGTGCTGAAGGGCATAGAGGCCAAGATATGCAAGGTTGGCTGCCTCGGGATGGCCGTATACACCAAATACCCCGCACTCTTCCTTGATATCGTGTATGTATTTATTTATAGCAGGCACCTTCAAGACAGGAATCTTTTAACCAGGTCAGGCAACTTAGATGAGCACTGCACAAAGTGCAGTATGTTTTCGGTTAATAAAATATACATCCCTGATGTCAGACTTTATCATAAAATTTTAACATTTTCAGCATTAAAACCGCAAAAACTCCCCTCCACCCCCTTGACGGAAAAACAGAAGGAGAACTTGGAGGCCTGGGGATAGCGGTCACCATTGATGACTCAGTTTATCCCTTAGCGCCTCTATATCCGCCGTGATCTCTACATCAGGGATAGAATCAAGGAAGGCCCTGCCATATGCCTTCCTCTTTATCCTGGTATCCAGCACTGCCACGATCCCCTTGTCCGTGGCTGTCCGGACAAGCCTGCCAAAGCCCTGCTTGAATGTGATAATAGCCTGCGGCACCTGGTACTTATAGAATGGGTCTTCGCCCCTTGCAGAGATTGCCTCCATCCGTGCCTCTACAACAGGGTCTGTGGGTACTGCAAACGGGAGCTTTGTGATTACCACGCACTGCAGGTCGTTACCCGGGATGTCTATGCCCTGCCAGAACGTGTATGTCCCGAAGAGCACGGTGTTGTCCAGGGCCTTGAATGCCTCAATCAGGCTGTAGCTGTCGGTATCCCCCTGCCTCAGCACCCTGAGCCCCTTGAGTGTAATCCTTTTCAGCACCTGCTCAATCATGCCGTAACTCGTAAAGAGCACGAGCGTCCTTCCACCTGTGACAGCCAGTATCTTTTCTATCTCACTGGTAATCCCCGGGATATAGTTGTCGGCCCTCGGGTCTGTAATATTGTCGGGGATGTAGAGAAGGACATTCTTTTTGTAGTCAAACGGGGATGACAGGGATAACGTCTCGGTCCCCTCAAGTCCGAGCCTTCCGGAGATATAGGAAAAAGACCCCCTTACAGAGAGGGTTGCCGAGGTGATGATAACAGGACTGATTACATCAAAGAGGTGCTCCCTCAGGATGCTGCCGGTCTCAACAGGGGTTGCAACCAGCCTTGTCCTCCTGCCGTCCACTTCAGCCCAGTAGACATATCTGTCCAGCTCCTGATTAACCGTTATCTGCAGGGATTGAATAAATGCCCTGCATCTCTCCTCTATAGCCTTCAAATCCCTCTTTTCTTCCTCGGATATCCGGGTGTCGGCCAGGTTGCCGATCTCTTCTCTCAAGGCATCAAGGTGTTCTGTGATGATGTCCATAAACTGACCCTTTCGCCGGACACGGATCGACTTCCGTCCGTCAAGCCACTGTGAGACATTCAGAAAGAAACGCTCACCCTGCTGCCTCACCCTTTCCGTCAGGGCTGCAATCTCTGATAACCTCCCTGCATCAAGACTGCGGAGCCTGAGGAGTATCCCCTTTTTGCGGGGACTGTGTATGGAATTAAGCAGATAGTAGAGGCGTGTATTTGACGCCTCTACGCCGAGATAATCCGATGCCACCCGCTCAATCTCGTGCCCCTCGTCAAAGACGACCGCCTGAAATTCCGGCAGCACATTCCACCCTGATGTCATATTGGCAAAGAAGAGGTGGTGGTTTGTCACAAGTATCCGACTCTTTCTCTCCACAACCTTTGCCTTCCGGTAAAAGCATTTATTGTAAAAGCGGCAGTCCCTGCCGTGGCAGAGGTCCGACTCCCTACAAACCTTTGACCATATCTTAAGTGGAAGGGCAATCTCCATATGCAGCCCGGTTTCGGTATCACCTGCCCATGACAGGAGTTCGGAGAGACCTGCCTCCTCCCCTGCCTCAAAGAGTCCGTGCTGCCTGCTGATACTGAGCCTTCTGAGGCAGAGGTAGTTTTCGCTGCCGAGGCAGAGTGTGAATCTCAGTTCAGGGAAGAGGTGTTCTTTTAAAAAGGGAAGGTCATTCTCCACAAGCTGCCGCTGCAGGGTCTTTGTATAGGTGGAGACAACAACCCTCTGCGTCTCTTCACTTTTAAAATGCTTGATAATCGGGATGAGATAGGCGAGGCTCTTGCCGACACCTGTGCCCGCCTCTACAATAAGATGTCTGTCCTCCATGAGGGCATTCATGATTGCCCCGGCCATTTCGAGCTGCTGCGGACGGTCTTCATAATTCACAAAACAGGAGGCAATCGGCCCGGTACCGTGAAAGCACGTTTTTATATCAGCCAACTCAACAGACATTTGAAATTATATCATAATTTTCATAATTCACCGTCCTGCGATCTTCTTCCGGTCCTGTGTTGCAGGCTTGTCAATAAATACCCTATAATGGACAAAGACCTGCAGATAAAAAAGGAGCGGAGATTGTCGGAAAAGATTCCACCGGAGATCAGGCAGGAGATGGAGAGGCTTGTCAGGGAGCTCAACTACCACTGCTACCGGTATTACGTCCTTGATTCCCCTGTCATCTCGGATGAGGAGTATGACCGTCTCTTCCTTCGTCTGAAGGAGCTTGAAGAGAAGTACGAATATATACTGCCCGACTCCCCCACCCAACGGGTTGGCGCCCCACCCCTTGACAAGTTTGAGAAGGTGAAACATACCGAGCCCATGCTCTCTCTTGACAATGCTTTTTCACATGAGGAGGTAAGAGAGTTTGACGGCAGGGTCAAGAGGTTTCTCGGCACCGATGATGAAATTGAATATACTGTAGAGCCGAAATATGACGGCCTTGCGATTGAGTTGACTTACAGGGACGGACTCCTGTTGAGGGCCTCCACAAGGGGTGACGGTTATGTGGGGGAGGATGTTACCCGGAATATCCGCACCATAAAGTCCGTGCCCCTGAAGATAGAAGGGGTCAGGGATATTCCCGGGGAGATAGATATCCGCGGGGAGGTATATATGGATATCGAGGAGTTTGAATCATTGAACCGGGAGAGGGAAGAGAAGGGGGGATCCCCCTTTGCCAATCCCAGAAATGCTGCTGCAGGCTCGGTACGCCAGCTCGACCCGTCTATAACCGCCTCGCGAAGGCTTCACCTTGCGTGTTACGGGGCCGGGGCGGTGAAGGGGATGGAGTTCAGGAGTCAATGGGAGTTTATCCGCTGGCTTGAGAAGGCCCGGTTTCCGGTTCCTGCCATAGTAAGGCTTGCAAAGGGGGTTGATGAGGTTGTAGCGGTCATCAGGGAGATAGAGGAAAAGAGGAGACACTTTCCCTTCGAGACCGACGGTGCTGTTGTCAAGGTGAATGACTTTGAGCTGCAGCGGACCCTGGGGGTCAAGACCAGGGAGCCGCGCTGGGCCATTGCCTATAAATTCCCGGCCCATCAGGGGACAACCAGGATTAGGGAGATAATCCCGAGCGTCGGCAGGACAGGGGTGATAACACCTGTTGCGCTCCTTGAGCCCGTAAGGATTGGTGGTGTGACCGTTTCCCGTTCCACACTGCATAACTGGGATGAGATTGAGAGAAAAGACATAAGGGTAGGGGATACCGTGGTGGTTGAAAGGGCCGGCGATGTCATCCCCCACGTTGTGATGGTAATAAAGGAGAAGAGGACGGGAAAGGAAAAGCCTTTTGCCATTCCTGAAAAGTGCCCTGTGTGCGGCGCGAAAGTTGTGAGGGAGGAAGGTGAGGTGGCCTTCAGGTGTGTTGGTATTAACTGCCCTGCACAGGTTCAGGAGAGGATAAAACACTTTGCATCAAGGGCTGCCATGGATATTGAGGGCCTTGGTGAAAAGAATGTGGAGCTGCTTTACTCAAGGGGGCTTATAAGGCATTTCGTGGATATATACAGGCTGAAAAAAGAGGACCTCCTTGAGTTGCCGAGGTTTGCCGAGAAATCAGCCCAAAACCTCATAGATGCAATTCAGAGGAGCAAAAAGACCACACTTGCCAGGTTCCTCTATGCCCTCGGCATACTCCATGTTGGCGAGTATGCAGCAAAGCTCCTTGCCGGGCATTTTAAGAACCTTGAAGCCCTGTACAATGTAAGCCCTGAGAGGATTGCCGGCATAAAGCAGTTGGGTGAGAAGATAGCACGCTCGGTCTCGGACTTCTTCAGCGACCCTGAGAACCTGAATACCCTCGAAACCCTCAAATCCCTTGGGCTTGAGATAACAAACCCTGATTTTGAGGGCAAAAAAAAGAAAAAACAGCCGCTTGAAGGTCTTACCTTCGTGATTACAGGTACGCTGCCAAGGTCGAGGAAGGAAGTGGAGGGCATGATTGAGGACCTTGGCGGTCATGTCTCCTCAGCAGTCTCAAAGAGCACCGATTACCTTATTGTCGGGGAGTCCCCCGGCTCAAAACTCAGAAAGGCCCGGACCCTTGAAGTCAGGACCATAAGCTTTGAAGAGCTGTCGGGAATGACGGAGAGCTGATATTTGTAAGGAATTTTGAGGTAACGCTGGTTATATAATAAGGTTGAAGTGGGTAGTAAATGTAACAGGGTGAGGATGGACAGTCTTGTGCTTACCGGCTTGTTTTTTAACCATTAATCATTCAGGGAGGGGACATGAAGAGAATGAAAATTCTTGCGTTTATATTGATCCTGTCGGCTGCCTTGCTCGGATGTGCTCCGGATCTGGTGGTAAAAGATTTGGGTGTAACCTGGAACGCAGCAAATAAAAAGGCAAAAGCGGAGATTGCCAATATCGGCAA
>VAPC010189620.1_pt1 | contig 15228 bp, 9 predicted proteins | sample 3395121 | NCBI WGS metagenome assembly VAPC01 (sample SAMN08290434, study PRJNA428436) | hydrothermal vent metagenome | isolation source: Deep-sea hydrothermal vent chimney | place: Indian Ocean: Southwest Indian Ridge | depth 1711 m m
AAGCCTCTCACCCGGCGCCGCAGAATACGCACCCCAGAGGTAACGAAGAATCTCCGCCGAATTGCCAATCTGGGAGCGTACCGCGCCCGTTTTAAATTTTAGCCGCGGCACCGTGCGCCCAGCGAAAAAAGCGCCGAGTGTGCCGCCGGACGCGATCTCGACGTAGTCTATTTCCGCACGATCCATGTTCCAGCGAACTTTCTCGACAAAGTGGCTCGCAGAAATTGTTTCGAGAACCAGTTCAGGCGTTTTTTCCGGCTTCGCGAAAGTGCTCAATGAGATAGCCCAGCGCCAAAGGAGCATTAGAATAACGAGTCCGAACGCCGACCAAGAAGTCAGGCCGAACCACGCCACGACAAGCGGCAGAAGAAACAGAAAAGCAGTATGAACCAAAATGCGCTTCTGGTTCATCAGACGTCCAGATTTGCCACCGTCAGGGCATTTTTCTCAATGAAATCGCGGCGTGGCTCAACCTGGTCGCCCATCAGCGTTGTGAAGATTTCGTCAGCTTTGACCCCATCCTCGACCTTGACCTGCATAAGCCGGCGCGTTTCGGGGTTCACGGTTGTATCCCAAAGCTGCTCCGGATTCATTTCACCGAGGCCTTTGTAGCGCTGAATGGACTGGCCGCGCCGCGCTTCGCTCATGAGCCACTCGACAGCCTCCGAAAACGTCTCGACGGGCGACTCTCGCTCGCCCCGCTTCACAAAGGCACTGTCGTCGAGCAAGCCGTCCAGTTTGCCGGCGAGTTGCATTATATGGCGATATTCGTTGGTCCCGAAAAATTCGCGCGGCAGGTTCCGCATAGCAACCACACCGTGTTGTACTTTCGCAATTTTTATACGAACGCCTTCGCCGTCCTCGTCGCCACGGTCGAGGCTTGCCGTGAAACTTCCGCCATTCCCGTTTCTTATGCGGTCGCCGCTGGCTTTGGGCAGGGCGGCGGACAGGCTGTCGGCCCATTTCTCCAGGGCGTCGAGATCTTCGGCCGTTTCGCGCGTAACTTCGGGCAGGGTCGCAATCGTTCGCAAAAGGGCAACGTGGTAACGGCTGGACATGCGAGCGATGATGTTTTCAACGGCTATGAATTCTTTGGCCAGCGACTCCAGCGCAATACCGGACAGTGGTGGCGCAGCGGAATTTACGTAGAGTTCCGCACTGTCCAGCGCCGCATTCAGCAGGTGTGCGTTGAGCTCCGCATCGTCCTTGACGTACACCTCCTGCTTGCCGCGTTTGATTTTATAAAGCGGCGGCTGTGCGATGTATACGTGGCCGCGCTCAATCAGCTCCGGCATTTGACGGTAAAAAAACGTCAGCAGCAATGTGCGAATGTGAGACCCGTCAACATCAGCATCGGTCATGATAATGATGCGGTGGTAACGCAGCTTGTCCGGATCGAAATCATCGCGACCGATACCGCAACCAAGCGCTGTGATCAGCGTGCCCACTTCGGCCGACGCCAGCATCTTGTCGAATCGCGCTTTCTCGACGTTCAGAATCTTTCCCTTCAGCGGAAGAATCGCCTGCGTCCGGCGGTCTCGCCCCTGTTTCGCCGAGCCCCCGGCCGAATCACCCTCGACCAGAAACAGCTCGGACAGCGCCGGATCTTTCTCCTGACAGTCTGCGAGCTTGCCGGGTAGTCCCGCAACATCGAGCGCGCCTTTGCGGCGAGTCATCTCGCGAGCCTTCCGGGCCGCTTCGCGGGCGCGCGCCGCATCGATAATCTTCGAGACAATCGTCTTGGCTTCCGTGGGATGTTCGAGCAGGAATTCCTCCAGGCGACCGCCGACCACATTTTCCACGATGCCTTTAATTTCAGATGAAACTAATTTGTCCTTGGTTTGCGAAGAAAACTTGGGATCCGGTACCTTGATCGACAAAACCGCCGTCAACCCCTCTCGAGCATCGTCTCCGGAAGGCGTGAATTTGTCCTTCTTGCCGGACAGCTCTTTTTCGATATAGGTGTTCAGTGTTCGCGTCAGCGCCGTGCGGAATCCGGCGAGATGGGTACCACCATCGCGCTGTGGAATATTGTTGGTATAGCTGAACATGTTTTCCTGGTAGCCATCGTTCCACTGAATCGCGGCCTCGATACCAACATCGTTTTTCATCGCCGTGAAGTGAAATACCGTGCTGTGGATCGGCGTCTTGTTGCGGTTCAAATGCCCGACGAAGGCCCTGATGCCGCCTTCGTACTCAAAGATGTCCTCGCGGTCCTCCTCGCGCTCGTCAACGAGACGAATGCGGACGCCTGAATTCAGGAAAGACAGCTCACGCAGCCGGGCCGCAAGGATGTCGTAGTGAAAGCGGATGTTCGTAAACGTGCCCGGGCTGGGCTTGAATCGCACCGTTGTGCCAGTCCGGTCCGTGTCGCCGACGACGGCCAGCGGCGCTTGTGGCTCGCCGTGAACATACTCCTGCTGGTGAGTCTTTCCATCTCGATGGATGGTTAGAAGCAGGTTCTCGGATAGCGCATTCACGACCGAGACACCGACACCGTGAAGACCGCCGGAAACCTTGTACGAATTGTCGTCGAATTTCCCGCCGGCGTGCAGAACGGTCATGATGACTTCGGCCGCCGAGAGCCCCTCCTCCGAATGAATGTCGACCGGGATTCCGCGCCCATCGTCAGTGATCGTCACGGACTCGTCAGCATGGATCTTGACCGTAATAGTGCTGCAGTGCCCGGCCAGGGCTTCGTCGATTGAGTTGTCGACGACCTCGAAAACCATGTGGTGTAAACCGGTCCCGTCATCGGTGTCCCCGATGTACATTCCCGGCCGTTTTCGAACGGCCTCAAGACCCTTTAAGACCTTGATATTACTCGAGGTATATTCTGTTTCGTCGGTCATTCAGATTACTCAGGCGATAGCCGGCCTATTGTAGCAAATTGCCGTCGCCGAAAGGCGGCCGAAAGCCTTTAATTTAGCGGGTTTCAGTGGCATTCGCGGCGGGTGTGCGCTCGCCCGCATCCGGACTTTAAACCCGGTTTAGAACTCCTTGTTCCACGTGGAACAGCGCCGGTTCTTTTGGAAAAGTCAGGGCGTCTACGTCCAGTGCCGTAGCGATAACCTGGGAGCCCAGGCTAAAAACCCGGCTCAGGAGCCGGCCGAGTGACTCTCCGTCCAGCTCCGCCGAGGGGTCATCGAGCAGCAACAACATCGGTCGCTCCAGGTGTGTCTGGACAACCTCCGTCGCCGCCAGCACCATCGAACACGCCAACAGCTTTTGCTGGCCCCTTGAGACCAGCCGTCGGGCCTGACGCTCATCCTGGATTATCCGTATATCGGCCCGATGTGGCCCGACCTGGGTGCTGCCTTGTTGCAGATCCCGGTCATAGGACTCAGCAAGCGCCTCGGCGAGCGCCTTGTCCGCCGCCCAGCCCTGGCGATACTCGAAGCACACTTCGCCGCCCAGGAGCGCTGTACCCTGTTCCTCGAGGCTGTCACGGCAAATCTCGAGTACGGCTCGCCGCGCCTGATCCATTTTCAGGCCCAGCTCGACAAATTCGGCGTTCCACGGTTCGACGCCTTCGCCGCCGCTTCTGAGGGCTGCATTGCGCTGCTTCAGCGCACGACGAAACCGCCGCCAGCTCGCCAGGAAATTACGTTCCACGTGGAACGCAATCCAGTCCAGGTAACGACGCCTCTCCTCCGGCCCGCCGCTGACGAGATTATGAACATCAGGATCGATTATCTGCAGCGGCAACACGTCAGCGAGCGCCGCAGCGCCGCCACCGGTTTCCCCATCCACCCGAACCTCCAGACCCTCGCGGCTGTTGCGGACGCCAACGCTCGCGGTCTGCTCGCCACGCAGCAACTTGCCGAACAGCACGAATTCCGATTTTCCGTGCCTGACGAGGCTCGTCAGGGGGGCGCCGCGAAAAGACTTCCCACGCCCCAGATACGCGAGCGCCTCCAGCAAGCTCGTCTTACCTGAGCCGTTTGCCCCGAATACCAGGTTGTATTGTGGGTCCGGCTCGAATTCTGCTTTTTCAAGGCAACGAAAATTCTCGGCCCGAAACAGCTGAACTGGCACGCGCTGCGATCCTGATGCCCCTAGAGCCGCATCGGCATAACAACGAACTTGCTGCTCTCATTACCCGGCTCTCGAACCAGGCAGCTTGAATTGCTGTCTACTACCGACAGCGTCACTAAATTGCCATCCACAGCGCCAATCGCGTCCAGCAGGTAGTTCACATTGAAGCCGATCTCGATATCATCCCCACTGTAATCGACCTCCACCTCCTCCTCAGCCTCTTCCTGCTCAGGATTGTGTGCCTGTAATACAACCCCGCTATCCCGAATAATCAGCCTGATTCCGCGGTATTTTTCGTTCGACAAAATCGCCGTTCGCTGTAAGGCGTTACGAAAAATATCCTTCTCCGCCTTTAGTTCATTGCTCGACTCCTGCGGTATCACCCGGTCATACTCCGGGAAACGACCATCGATCAGCTTCGATGTGAAGCGAATTCCGCTTAACTGGACGCGAACGTGATTTGCACCCAGCTCGATCCCGACGCTGCCGTCGCTGCCCAACAAGCGCTGTAGCTCCAGAACCCCCTTGCGCGGCACGATCACCTGCTGCTCTTTGAGCGACTCCCCCTCCAATACTGCCTCGGACAGCGCGAGACGATGTCCATCTGTTGCAACCGCCCGAAGATACTTGCCACCGGTTTCCAGTAACATGCCGTTCAGGTAATAACGAACATCTTGCTGCGCCATCGAAAAGTGAGTCTTTTCGATCAACCTCCCAAGCACGTCCTGGGGCACATTGATCGTTTGCCCGGCCTTGATATCCTCTATTGTCGGAAACTCCGCTGCTGGCAAGGTCGCCAGCGAAAATTTACTCCGGCCGGAACGTACGCCAAGTTTCTCACCACTAACGCTTATATCGATTTCCGCGCCATCTGGCAGCGCTTTACAAATATCGAGCAACTTGCGCCCCGAAACTGTGATTTCTCCGGCTGTTTCGACATTGACATCGGCCTTGGCGACCAGTTCGACCTCAAGATCTGTTGCGGTTACTGATAATTCCCCGTCCCGTGCCACCAACAACACGTTCGACAAAATTGGCATGGTTTGTCGACGCTCAACAACCCCAATTACAGCCTGTAGTGGCTTAAGGAGCACGTCACGCGCGGCGCTCAGTTTCATAGGTTCCACCTGTTAATAAATATTGGAAATTTGTTATTTATTATTATTATTAAGGGCTATCCGTCCTGTGTATAACTTTTTAAACGCCTTATAAAACAATAGGTTAATAGGCTAAACACCAGCTTCAAAATATGGTAAAAATTGCTGGCCAGCTGTGGGTAGCCTGTGGACACAAGGCAACGCTCCAGTTATCCACCGCCTATACACACTATCCTGTCAGCGTTCTCAACAGATTCAAATAGTCATCATCCACGCGTTTTTCCGTCTCGCGCAAAGACTCAATTCGTCGGCAACCGTGCAGCACCGTTGTGTGATCCCGTCCGCCAAAAGCATCTCCTATTTCCGGCAGACTATGGTTTGTCAGCTCTTTTGCAAGCGCCATGGCAAATTGCCTTGGTCGTGCAATTGAACGACTGCGCTTCTTGGACAAAAGGTCGCCGACTCGTATTTTGAAATAATCGGCCACGGTTTTCTGAATATTCTCAATTGATACCAGCCTTTCCTGCAAAGCGAGCAAATCGCGGAGCGCTTCTTTTGCGAAATCGAGATTGATCGGCCGTCCCGTGAAACGGGAATTGGCAATTACACGCCGAAGCGCTCCTTCGAGTTCGCGAACGTTTGAACGGATTCGCTTAGCGATGAAAAAAGCGACTTCGTGTGGTAACTCGACGTTGTCCAGCGCTGCCTTGCTCATCAAGATTGCGACAGACGTTTCCAGCTCCGGTGGCTCTATGGATACCGTGAGGCCCCAGCCGAACCGCGATTTCAGACGCTCTTCCAGGCCAACCACTTCTTTTGGATAGCGATCGCAGGTCAGTACGATTTGGCGCTGACCTTCGAGCAATGCATTAAAGGTATGGAAGAACTCTTCTTGAGAACGCTCTTTTCCGGCGAAAAATTGTATATCGTCAATTAACAGCGCATCGAGAGAGCGATAGGTTCGCTTGAATTCCGAAATCGTGTTGTGCTGCAAGCCCCTTACCATGTCACCGACAAAACGCTCGGAATGCACATAGGCGACGCGCGCCGCCGAATTTCTCGTGAGCATGGCGTTGCCAATAGCGTGCATTAGATGGGTCTTTCCCAGGCCAACGCCGCCGTAAATAAACAACGGGTTATACGATTTGCCAGGACTCTCGCTGACCTGGCTGGCAGCAGCCCGGGCAAGCTGATTGCTCTTGCCCTCGACGAAATTATCAAACGTAAATGTTGGGCTAAGCCGGGACGCGACGGTTGGCGCTGGCGCCTTGATCTCAAAAGCCGCTGGCCGGACTGGCGCGGACTCGGGCTTCACAGGTCTTCGTCGGGAGCCGACCTCGACCATAACTTTTATACCGTGGCCGGAACTGTCGACGAGCTCGAGAATTCGCTCGATGTAGTGTTCCTGTAGCCAGTCAACGACAAAGCGATTCGGCGCCAGTAAACGCAATTGCCCGTCATCTTCTTCGGCCTGCAGGGGTCGGATCCAGGTGTTGAACTGCTGCTCAGGCAGCTCCGACTGCAATGATCGGATGCAGCGGTTCCAGATCGAATTTTCGGCCGGCAACGGAGCCCCCACGAAACACCAGAAACAAGGATTGAGCGAAAGAAGATCGGCCAGTCTATACAGCTTTTCACGGGGCCGCCACAGTGTCCGGCGGCAGCGAGCATTTAGTACGAAACCCCAGCACGGATGCCATCTATTGACACTTCGGGGGCTGCCACGTACGCTTGCCGCCCTTTTGTTTGGACGGGCGATTTTGCCCTCCGCAGATCCAGGTACCAGACAGATGAAACGCACGTATCAGCCCAGCAAATTGAAGCGCGCACGCACGCACGGTTTTCGCGCCCGTATGGCGACCAAGGCAGGCCGGCTCGTTCTCAAGCGCCGCCGCGCGAAAGGTCGCGCGAAGCTGACGCCGTAGTCGCCGCAGTTGACAATAACCGCCGACGCGGTCGTCACGACAGCACACAAAACACCTGAATTGGAACGCAGCACTCGGCACCGGTTTAGCAAAGCGAGCCGGTTACTGGATGCTTCTGCATTCGGCCGCGTGTTCGAAAAAGCGACGCGCAGCCGGGATAAATGGTTTACCGTGCTTTGCCGCCGAAACGATATGACCATGGCCCGTCTCGGGCTCGCCATATCGAAGAAACAGTGCCGCAAAGCAGCGGCGCGAAATCGGCTCAAGCGCATTATCCGGGAGTCATTTCGACAGCACCAGGATGAGCTCGAGGGCCTCGATATCGTCGTCATGAACAAATCGGCGGCGGCGACGGTAAAGAACAAGGCCCTCGTCGAGAGCCTGGAAACTCACTGGCAACGATGCAGGACGACCAGGGCCAGCAAGGACTAAAGGACGCATGGACAATCAACGACTGATTATCTGGGGTTTCTTCGCCGTCATGGCGTACCTGACCTGGCAGACCTGGACGCAGCAATACGGGCCGCAGCCCGTGCAGCCATCGCCAGTCGTACAAGAGCCGGTGCTGCCTGCCGACGACATGGCGCTTCCGGTGCTGCCAGCAACCGACGGTTCCCTGCCAGCCGTCGAAACACCGGCGGAACTAGTTGCACAGGCGCCAACGACGACGGCCGGCACGGTCGTTGTTGTGACGACGGACGTCTTCGAAATAGAGATCAGTACGCGCGGCGGCACGCTGCAAAATGCAACGATGCTGGCTTACCCGGTGGCGAAGGACCGGCCCGATGAAAAGGTAAGGTTGCTCAACACAGACCCCAACGACTTCGGCGCCGTTCGCAGCTGGTTGCGGAACAATGACGGCCCGGCACCGGACGCAAACTCGCTTTATAGTGCTTCGTCGCTGCGCTTCGAAATGAATGGTGAGGACGAGCTCGTCGTGCCACTAACGTGGACAGATGCGAGCGGGGTCAGTGTTGAGAAGCGCTACACCTTCAAGCGCGGCAGCTACGCGATACAGTTGCAACAAGATGTGCACAATAACAGCGAGACACCGTGGCACGGCGACCAGGTCACTCAACTGCAACGGCGATCCTACGAGCGCAAACGTTCAATGTTCGACGTTGATTCTTACTCGTTCGACGGTGCGCAAATCTTCGATGGCGAAAAAGCCGAGAAACTCAAGCGTGACGACCTTCTCGACGACGGACCATTCAGCTTTACGAGTGACAACGGCTGGTACGCGTCGATCCAGCATCACTTCCTGACTGCCATCGTTCCGCAAACGGGCAGCACCAATATTTACCAGGTTCGGGTTGATGAAAACCGGCTTACGGCGAGCGTTATCAGCGCACCGCAAACCGTCGCGCCGGGCGCGAGCACAAGTTTCACCAAGACCCTGTTCGTCGGGCCGAAGATGCAGACTCAACTCAACGAACTTCACCCGAAGCTGAAACTCAGCGTCGACTATGGGTGGCTCGTAATTCTGTCCCAGCCGATGTTCTGGTTGCTTGGCTGGATCCACAAGTTTGTCGGCAACTGGGGCTGGGCGATCATTGGCGTCACGATCCTGATCAAGCTTGCGTTTTACAAACTTACCGAAGCGAGCGGGCGGTCGATGGCGAAGATGCGAGAGATCCAGCCGCGCATGAAAGCCTTGCAGGATCGCTACAAAGACGACCGCCAGGCGCTGTCGCAGGCAATGATGGATCTGTACAAACGCGAGAAGGTCAACCCGGCGGCCGGGTGCCTGCCCATCCTGATTCAGATGCCGTTCTTTCTTTCGTTCTACTGGGTGCTCGTCGAGTCCGTGGAAATGCGCCAGGCACCATTCGCGCTGTGGATCACAGACCTTTCGTCGAGGGACCCGTATTTTATTCTGCCGCTAATCATGGGCGCGGCGATGTTGTTCCAGCAAAAGCTGAACCCGGCGCCCGCCGACCCGGTGCAGGCACGTGTTATGCAGATCATGCCGATCATGTTCACGGGCTTTTTCGCATTCTTCCCGTCCGGGCTGGTGCTCTACTGGGTCACCAACACGCTGCTTTCCATCGCCCAACAATGGAAAATCAACAAGGTCGTACACGCGGAAACGGTTGCCAGGAAACAAGGCAAACGCAGCAAAGGTAAGGGCGACTAGCGAACCAGGAACCGTTGACGCTGCAAGCTCGCACGAGCTGTGGTCTCATTGGCGTTATGACCAGCTCAAGCGACACGATTGTTGCAGTCGCGACGCCACCCGGAACGGGCGGAATAAGCATTGTGCGAATTTCCGGCGATGACGCGCCGCGTATCGGGCAACTAATGCTCGGAGAATTGCCGCAAGCACGCGTTGCAACGCTGCGGAATTTCACCGACCCGGATGGCGAGCCGATCGATAATGGAATCGCGTTGTATTTCCCGGCGCCGGGATCGTTCACAGGGGAGCCGGTAGTGGAACTGCATGGCCATGGTGGCCCGGTTGTCGTCGCCTTGCTCGTCGAAGCGGCCGTTGCGAGCGGCGCACGTCTCGCCGACCCGGGCGAGTTCTCGAAGCGAGCATTTCTCAATGACAAGCTCGACCTGGCCCAGGCAGAGGCGATCGCGGACCTCATCGGCAGCGGGACATCGCAGGCGGCGCGCGCTGCCCTGCGGTCGTTATCCGGAGAGTTTTCCCGGGCGGTTAACGAGTTGGCCAAAGAGCTCACGGATCTTCGCGTGCACGTCGAGGCCGCAATCGATTTTCCGGAGGAGGAAGTCGACTTTCTGTCCGACGCGAAGTTACTCAGTCGAATTGAGAATAGCGCGACCCGATTTGAAAGCCTGCGTTCGACCGCAACGATTGGTCGTGTGCTCAGAGACGGCTACCAGGTTGTTCTGGTCGGCAAGCCGAATGCCGGAAAATCGAGCCTGATGAATCGGTTGAGCGGTGAGGACACGGCGATCGTTACGGAAATCGCCGGTACCACTCGCGATATTCTGCGCGAGAGCATCAACATGGACGGGCTGGCTGTTGAGCTTGTCGATACGGCGGGTCTGCGGGAAAACCCGGGCGTCATCGAGAAGGAGGGTATGCGCAGGGCGCGTGAGGCGATGGCGAGCGCCGATGCCGTGCTTTGGATTCAGGATGCTACGGACGATGAAGACGCCGACATCGGTGAGCCGGTGACGGATGGCGTGCCGGTCATTATCGTTCACAACAAAAGTGATCTGATCGATGCTCCCGCAGGTGACGACACAACGATTTTCGTGTCGGCGAAGACCGGAGCAGGTCTCGACGTGCTCCGGCTGCGAATTCGTCGACTCGCGGGATACAAAAACCTCGGAGAGGGCGCAGTGACGGCACGCCGACGACATGTCGACGCGCTGCAGCGGGCCGCGGCGCACTTTGAAGCGGGTCGGCTGGCGTTAACCGAAAACCGTGCGGGCGAGATTCTCGCCGAAGAGTTACGTTTGGCGCAGCATGCGCTGGGCGAAATTACCGGCGCAGTCTCTTCCGACGAGCTGCTGGGCCGCATATTTGCCGATTTTTGCATCGGCAAGTAGGGGCGCGCCGGGCATACCCTAAAATGAAACAATCATATATTCATCGGCTGTACATCATGTTTGTGCATCCTGTCTGGAGCACGATTACCTTGGGCACATTCGCAAAGGAAAAAGTTATGTTGCGTTCTATAGCGGTTACATCTTTGTTTTTTCTGGCCGCACCCGCCATGGCGGACGGCTTTAGTTACAATTACATCGAAGGCTCGTATCAGCGAGTCAATCTTGATGACGGCTTCATCGACGTCGACGGCGATGGATTCGGCATTGCCGGCTCCGTTGAAGTTGGCGATATGTGGCAACTGATCGGCGGTTACAACAACACAAGTTTCGACTTTGATGTCGACCTGGACGAATTGGTGATTGGTGGTGGCTTTCATGCCTCGCTGACGCCCAATGTGGATTTCGTCGCAAACTTTGCCTACGTTCGTCTTGACGCCAGCGCGTTGGGTTTCTCGGTCGATGATGACGGCATCGGCGCCTCGATTGGCGTTCGAGGCATGGTTAGTCAGAACGTCGAGCTTGCCGGCTCGATTCAGTATATTGAGCTCAGAGACGGCGGCAACGACACGTCGTTTCGCGGGCTGGCCTGGTATAACTTCACGCCGAACTTCTCGGCCGGCCTGAACGTTGGCACCGGCGACGACGTCGTGCGTTACGGGATAGGCGCGCGGGTCTATTTCGGTAACTAAATCTTTCGGTTTAGAGCCGCCCGACATTAGGGACGAAAGCGCGGCTCCCTGATCGCCAGCTCGGTCACGGGGCCGTATTTTGCTATGGCCGTTCGAATGACGTCGGCATCGCCGAGCAAAACGAATACCAGGTCATCTGATACGGGATAGACCTCATCGATCACGGCGGCTATGGAATCAGTATCCACAGTGCCCAACGCCTGGCCGTAGTCGTTGATGTAAGAAACGTCAAGCCGGTGTGCCTCAAGCAGCGCGAAAACCAACGCGAGTTGTGCCGCCGTCTCGAATTCAGTGGGAAACTGCCCGAGCACATAGTTGCGCGCGGACGAAATCATCTCGCCGCCGATACCGGTGTCGTGCAGCTGACCGAGTACGCCGAGCGCCATATCGAGCGCCTCGATCGTTGCGCCGGTCTCGGCAAAGGAACTGATGGCAACGGAGCCGGGCTGAGACAGCCTGACCAGCCGGGAGCGAGCGCCGTACGTCAGGCCGGAGTCGATGCGAAGCGCCGTGTTCAGCATGGATGTGAAACGACCGCCGAATACCGTGTTGGCAAGGTCCAGGTCCGCGCGATGTTGGTAGCCTCGGGAAACGCCCAAGTTGCCAATCCAGAAGTAGGTTTGCGTGGCACCGGGCTTGTCAACGAGCAACACGCGCCGGCCGCGCGCCTTCGCCGGTGCGGTGACGAGGGCCATGTCGCCGGCAGCCGGGCGCCAGTCGCCAAAAGCGGCGGCAAGCTTTGATCGCATATCGGCAGCGTCAAAGTCACCGGAGACCGCAATGATCAAACGATCGCTGCCAACTTGTTGCTTGTAGTAACCAAGCACATCGGCGTGACTGATGTTGGCGAGCGAGGCTTCGCTACCACCGACGGGATTGCCATACGGGTGATCGCCAAACAGGAAGGCGCTACCGTAAATGGACATAAGCCGACCCGGGTCGGAGTCTTTCGCGGCGCGGATAATGTTGATGGTCCGTTCACGCAGTTTCAGAAGCTCGGCGCGCTTGAGGGCCGGACGCTGCAGCATATCTGCCAGCAACTCGATCATGAGGTCGGCATCGCGCGACAGAAAATCACCGCGAATGCTGATGCTTTCCAGATCCGCCGCCGCGGACAATGTACCGCCGACGGAGTCGATGGCCTCGGCGAATTCAGCGGAGTCACGCCCTCCGGCACCCTTTTCGATCAAAGAGGCGAACAAGCCGGTTAGCCCGCCCTTGCCGTCGGGGTCCGTTATCGCGCCGCCGCGCAACACGGCCTTGAGACCAAGCAATGGCACATCGTGCTTTTCGTTGAGGATAAGTATTGTGCCGTTGTCCAGGACGAGGCGCTCGGCATCCGGCAATGTCACGCCCTGTGCCATTGCGATACCGGCCGAAAGCAGGCAGAGCGCGGAGACCCGGGCCAGGTGCTTCCTGTGCATCAGTGCGCCTCCTTGTTACCGGACCGCAGTACACCAATGGTCGCATTGCCGGGCCGGAATACCTTTGCAGCGGCCGCGCGGAGGTCATCGTTGGAGATAGACGCCATGCGCTCAGGAAGATCGAACAATTTCTCATAGTCGCCAAGAAATACTTCGTAATTTCCGATCTGCGACGCCTTACCGTCTATCGTGGCCATATTGCGCCAGAAGCCGCTAAGGATAATGTTGCGAGCCTTCGCGAGTTCGGCGTCGGTCACGCCATTTGCGGCGACATCGGCAAGAATTTCCGCGACGCGGGCCTCAACAGCGGCCACATCTGCGCCGGGCGGCAGGGTCAGGTAAAAATAAACCAGCCCGGGATCGAAGCCCTCGTCCTGGTAGCCACCGACCGAGATAGCGAGCTGCTCATCGTCAACCAGTATCCGGCGCAGGCGAGACGAATCGCCTTTGACAAGAATGTTCAGCAGCAACGACACCGGCAAAGTCTCAGCGTCGGTAGCGCTGCCGCCGTGAAAGGCGATGTGCAGGAGCGGTGTCTGCGCGGCTCGGTTGACGACGAGGTGACGCCGGCCTTCTTGCCGAGGTTCAATCGTGCGCACCGGCAATGGCGGGACTTGCGCCGGGATCGGGCCGAAGTACTCGGTCGCGTAGGCGTAAATTTCCTCGGGGGTGATATCGCCGGTGAACACCATCGTGCGATTGTTGGGCGCGTAGTAAGTGCGGAAATACTCCTCCAGGTCACCTTGCGACCAGGACTCAATGTCGGAGGGCCAGCCGAGGACGGGAATCTGGTAAGGGTGTGCGATGAACGCAGTCGCCCGTACCTGCTCGTCGAGGTGCCCGGAGTTGTCATTGTCGACACGGGTGCGCCGCTCGGAATAGACGACACCGCGCTCAGATTCGACAAGTTTCGGATCGATCTTGAGGTCGACGAGCCGGTCTGCCTCGAGTGCGAAAATCGTACTCAGCGCCGATCGTGGAAACCAGTCCTGGTAAACCGTGACGTCGGGCGAGGTGTATGCATTATTGGTACCGCCGGCGGCCTCCATGATCCGGTCAAACTCGCCGGGTGGGACGTTTTCCGAGCCGTTGAACATCATGTGCTCGAAAAAGTGCGACAGGCCGGTAATACCGGGATATTCGTTTCGCGAACCGGCGCGAACGAAGTTGTACATGACGACGTTCGGGATGTCGTGATCCGGCCAGACGATAATCTTCAGACCATTGTCCAGCGTAAAGCTGCGAATTTCGGGCGGGACGTTGACGCCACCTGGCGCCACGAGCACCCCGTCGTCAACTGGGCCCACGGCGACACGTTTCGTGATTTCCTGCAGCGGCGTTTTCTCGATGTGAACCAGTTCGGGCAGCAGGCGATCGGCGATCATTGCGACCGCAGCGAGTACGACGACAACGGCGAGTGCCGCATTGAGTTTCTGGCCGGTCTTGAAAACGATCGATTGAGTTTGATCGACGTCCACGGCCTTTTTCAGGCCTTCCGGCGTGATCTCGTAGACCCAGGCGAAAATAAGCGCGAGCGGGAAACCGATCGCGACCAGAATCACTACAAGATTGCTGGTCCACCACGGCATCGCGAATTGCGTTTCGGCAAGCAACGACAACCAGATCAGCAGCGCGCCCGCGACGGCATAGACAAAGGCGGCCTTGAAAATGTTGCGGCGGCGGAGCTCGGAAAGAAAAGGCATGTTGATTTTGCTTTGCGCCGGGCCCCCTATCTTGGGAGTTCGGTGACGATTGTCAAACGGAATCAGCCCAGAAGGCCTTCGCGCCTGTAAAGATGGGCGCACAGCCACGTCAGGAGCCCACCGAGGACAAGGGTGCTGGTGACAGATATCACGACGTGCGCGACATTGACTGGCTCATTCTTGACCATGTCGATCAACAAAAGGTGCTGGCTGAGGCTCGGGATGAACATGAACTCGAGCCGCGGCCGCAAGGTCAGCAGACTGACGACCAGGATCGGCAGAGTAGGTGCTAGCAACACGACACTGAGCCAGGTTTGCGCCTCCTTGTAGCTTTTTGTGAACGATGCAACCAGTGTCATCACCGACGCGCCGAGCAGGATGAAGGGAGCGAGCATGAAGAACGCGGTAACCACAACCTCGGGGCCGAAATTCGGCGTCATACCGAGTTGCTCGAGGGGCATGAATTTCAGTGCGACGAAGAACGAGACGAGGCTCAACATCAGCGACAGCGCCATGAACAGGCAGGTGGCCATGATCTTGCCCAGCATGAGTCTGTCACGGGTTACCGGCAGGGCCAACAGCGGCTCAAGCGATCCACGCTCACGCTCGCCGGCAGTGGAGTCGATGGCGAGGTACATGCCGCCCATGAGCATCGCGAAAATAAAGAAGTAGCTCTCATGGCCAACATGCTTAGGCCACTCATGTTTCGGTGTTTCGGCTTTGCCTAGGTCATGCAATAGCGCAGCAAAGCGAACGATAGGGGCATTGGATAATCGAGCCGCTTGTTCGAGTACCATCATTGTATGCACGCCGGTATCAATTTCAGGGTG
>VAPC010881343.1_pt1 | contig 15211 bp, 14 predicted proteins | sample 3395121 | NCBI WGS metagenome assembly VAPC01 (sample SAMN08290434, study PRJNA428436) | hydrothermal vent metagenome | isolation source: Deep-sea hydrothermal vent chimney | place: Indian Ocean: Southwest Indian Ridge | depth 1711 m m
AGCCAGTGTCCGTGAACTCGGACCAATTTGTTCCGTCGTAATGGAGAATCTTTCCGCCACTGCCCACCGCCCAGATATCCGAAGGGGAAACGACGCTGATATCGCGTATTGTTTGAGTGGTCGCGACCCCGCTATCGGCATGCTCCGCCCAAAGATATCCGGTATCCAGAATAACGCTTGCGGAATCCCCGCTGTCACTCCTTACGGTATTTGAAAAAGTTCCTTGGTCAAAATCTCCATCGGAAGTGTCTTTCTTTAAACTTCCTCCGCTCATTTCCCAATTACTGTTCACGGTCGCCCCCAGTTTCGCTTCTCCTGTTGTTCTGATGTCAATATTGTAATTGTCGGTGTCATATTTCGTTTCATCGGACCAAATCGGCTGACCGGAACCTCCTGACCAGTCGGTTTGAGTCCAGTAAGAAGAATCCCAATTGGTCAAATAAGCAGAACGCCGAACGGAACTGGAAATCCCTGGGCGCACCTCCCAAGAGATGTCAACAACAACTTCTTTGGTATGCGGATCAATATGTCCGGCGGGGCAATCAACAATGGCGTCCGATGAATCGCGACAGACATCATCAAAAGAAATAACGCGCGTAAATTGACCGATGGTTTCTGTCGTTCCCTCTCCGGAAAATACCCATTCGTTTCCAAGCGTCGCTACGGAGCTTGTTGAATAAACATTTTCGTTCCACGCCCTGTCACGAATCGCTCTCACCGCCTCAATGCCTTCCTGCGCCAACGCCTGGGCTTGCGTCTCCTCGCCACCTCTTTGCAATCCGATAAAACTTCCCGTAACCATTGATATCATTGCCGCCCCTATCAATGAAAAGATTGCCATTGCGACAATTAATTCAAGGAGGGATTGTCCTTCTTGACGTTTTCTTTTATTTTTTTGTTCAATTGGCGATATAGACATATAAAATTCCAACCCGACTACACAAAAAACAAATCGCGTTACTTTTCTTCAACCATCCCAAAATCATTGATTCTCATTATTCTTGCTCCTTTCACATTATGAGTTAAAGTTACGGTTCCCGTGGCATCGGGAATGCCGAAGCCTTTGGAAAAATAAACCTCGTTGCCGGGCAATGTTGTTGACAATGATAACGACGAATCCAAGGAAACTTCCCTGTCATAGTCGGTGTCCCTCGTCGCATAGGAATTTCCCTGATATAAAATAAATTTATCATTCCCAGCCGGATTGATTTCAAAATAAACGCCGTGGGGAAAATTGTTGAGACGGGAAAAAGAACGCTCTCTGGCGATGCGGGTTGTCTGAATAATTTGAGCGATGTTTTCGTTCAGTTGCGTTGATAAGTGGAGATTGCCGTAAAGAGGGGCGGCGGCAACGGCAAGCGCCAACATAATCGCGATTACAAGCAAAAGCTCAATAAGAGTAAATCCTGATTGTTCGCGTCGGGAAAACAACCTCAAACTTTTAAATTTTAAGGTTTTTGGCGAATCTTGATTTTTGGTTTGTAATTTTAATTTTCGCATTTTTCATTTTAATTTTATCCCTTGATTCCTCCGGTAATGTTGTATATTGGAGTAATAATGGAGAGCGCGAGAAATCCAACGACAATGCCTATGAACGCCAAAAGCAAGGGTTCTATTGCCGTTGAAAGCGCCTTCGTCGCCACATCCACTTCCTCCTCATAAAAATCGGCGAGATAAAGCAGAGTTTCTTCAAAGCGACCCGACTGCTCCCCGACTCCGACCATTCTGGTGAGAAGTGGCGGGAAAAGATGACCTGATTCACTCAACGCCTCGGCAAGATGCACCCCCATAGATACGCGACGGCCGACTTTTCCCAGAGCGGACCGAAAGTAGTAATTCCCCAAAGTCATTTTTGTGATATCCAGCGCCTCGTCAATACTGACCCCACTTTTAATGAGCATGCCCAGTGTGCGGGAAAAACGGGACAAATTGGCATTACGCGTAATGTTGCTGACGATTGGCATATGGAGCAAAAACCAATGAGTAACCGGTTTTGCAAAATCCCGCTTCACAATCCACGAAACAAAAATGATGAATATTACGATTCCGGAGAAGATATAGACTCCGTAATTTTGCACCACGTGAGAAACCCAGATTAGAACGCGGGTGGTAAACGGCAGCTTCATTTTCAGACCTTCAAAAAGAGGAGTAATCTTCGGCAGAACCACAAAAGCGAGGACGATACCCAGGACAAACGCCGCCGACAAGACAACAATCGGATAGAGGAGGGCTCCTTTTATTTTTGAAATTATTTCTTTTTCTTTTTTCAGCTCCTCGGCGATGTTCTCCAAATTTTCCACCAGTGTCCCGGATTTTTCGCCCGCCTTCGTGACATTGATAAAAAGATTAGAAAAGGCTTTCGGGTAATCAGCGAATGCCGAAGAAAGAGAATGCCCAGACCTTACCGAAGAAAGAATCCCTTTGATTATTTTTTTAAGCCTCCCTTGCATGGAGCCTTGAGAAATTTCCAGCGTTTCAACAATAGGGATTCCGGAACGCAGCATCACCGCCAAATGCTTGGCGAAAAGCGCCCTCTGAGCAATGGGGACTTTCCCCGCGAAAATATTCAAATCCAACAATCCTTTTTTAAACTTTTTCTTTAACATAAAATTAACTATTCCTTATATTTTAGTAACCCTCAAAACTTCCTGCAATGTGGTAACGGCTTGAAACATTTTATTCACGCCATCCTCAAACATCGTCGTCATCCCATTTTTTCGCGCCGCCTCCATTATCTCATTGCTCTGAGCGCGCTTGATGACCAATTTTTTGATATTTTCTTCCATTTCCAAAACTTCAAAAATTCCCACCCTTCCTGAATAACCGGTATTCCCGCACGCCTCGCACCCAACCCCTTTATACAAAATGACTTTATCAATATCTCCATATCCAAGCGAAACAAAAATAGTCTTTAGGCTTTTGTCTTCCAAGATTACTCTTTTTTCCTCTTCATTTAAACTGTAAGAAACGCGACATTTTTCGCATATTTTTCTCACGAGGCGTTGGGCGATGACAACATTAACCGTGGAGGCGATTAAAAACGGCTCTATCTTCATCTCCATAAGTCTGGGAAGGGTTGTGGCTGCATCGTTTGCGTGAAGAGTGGAAAGGACAAGATGACCAGTCATCGCTGAATTTACGGCTATGGCGGCGGTTTCCTCGTCCCTAATCTCTCCCACCATAATAATATCGGGGTCCTGACGAACGATTGCCCTTAACCCCTTGGCAAAAGTCAAATTTGTCCCGGGGTTGACCTGAATTTGGCTTATTCCCTCAATATTATACTCAACAGGGTCCTCAATCGTTGAAATGTGAACCTCCCTTCTGTTTAAAATTTTCATAACGGCGTAAACGGTGGTTGTTTTACCGCTTCCGGTCGGACCTGTCACCAATATCATCCCCCATGGCTTTTTAATCGCCTGCCCAACCTTTTCAAGGTCTTTACCCGACAAACCGAGATTGGTTAAACTGAACTGCCTCGTCTTTGCCGCCAAAAGACGCATAACGACATTCTCTCCCTCGGTTACCGGAACAACCGATACCCTCACATCAACTTCTTCGTCGCCATTGGCGATGAAGCGAATCTTTCCGTCTTGGGCGGCGCGATGCTCGTCAGTTCGCATCTTCGCCATAATTTTAATGCGAGAAAGAATGATATCCATCAACCCTTTGGGTATTTCCAAAACATCGTGCATCACTCCGTCCACTCTGAATCGGACGACAACTTTCTCCCTGTAGGGCTCAATGTGAATGTCAGAGGCGCCGTTGTCATACCCGTATTGAAAAAGCATATCAACCATCTGAACGACCAGCTCATCCCTCTCTTCCCTCTCCAATTCCTTATTTTTCAATTTATTCAATATTTTTTCAAAATCATCCCTGAGTCCGGCTTTATATTGACCAAGGGCGCTCTCAAGCCCTCTTTTCGTAATATAGTAAGGGATAATTTCTTCGCCCGTTCTTTTTTCCAGAGCGTGCCTTACTTTAATATCCATGGGATTCCTCATCCCCACCTTAATTCCATCTTTTGAACGAGAAAAGGATATCACTCCTTTGGATTGCGCCATTATTTCAGGAATAAAATTCAAAACATCATCCTTGATTTTCTCCATGGTCAAATCAATAAATTTGACTCCCAAGAATTCGGCCGTCAAGCGCCCCAGCTGATTATCCTTAATTAAATCTTTGCCCACCAAAACATCCTCCAAATCAATTTTTTTTCTTTTTGCCTCTTTTAGGGCGTCTTCAAATTGCTCCTCGCTCACATGACCGGGCTCCAACAACAAATCTTTTAATTTTTCTGCGGATATCGCCATAATGGTTGACAATTAAAGGGTCTTCGCCGTTTTTTTCTTAACCAATTGAAATTTCACCTTCTCTACGACCTCCTTCATTGAATAATTACTCTTAATCAAATAGTCCTCGGCTCCCAGGGCGTTTCCTTTCGCAACATCCGATTCCTGCCCCAGGTTGGAAAGAATAATGACGGGTATGTTCTTGGTTGTGTCATCCATTTTTATTTCTTCCAAAACTTCAAAACCGTTTTTAATGGGTAAAATTAAATCAAGCAGAATGAGGTCCGGTTTTTTATCCTTCGCTTCACTCACTCCTTCAGACCCGTCTGAGGCTCCAATCACCTCAAATCCGGCGTGCTCCAAACCGTCTTTGTAAGCGCGAAAAATATATTTGTCGTCCTCTATCAATAAAATTTTCTTTTTATTTTCAGCCATAAAATTTAAAGGGCAATTCCTTTCTCGCCTTTTTTGGGAATCATACCCTTAAGTGGTATCCTAACATAAAATATCGCGCCTTTCCCTTCCTCCGACTCAAACCATATTTTCCCTCCCGAAGCTTCCACAATCATTTTTGAAACATAAAGCCCCAAGCCACTCCCTTCCGGCATCATTTTATAAGCATTTCCGGCTCTGAAAAATTTATCAAAAATGCCGGCTTGCGCTTCTTTGGGAATTCCCATACCTTTGTCTTTGACAGTAATCAGTATTGCGCCATCCTCGCTCCCTTTTTCGCCCGGGACAGGGAATTCTTTCTTCAACGAAACGATAACATCGCATTCTCCGGCTCTTTTTTCCCTGTCTTCCAAAACATAGACCGGAGAGTAGTCTATGGCATTCATAATCAAATTGTGGACGACTTGTCTCATTAAAACCTCGTCAATAGGGACTTTTTCCATTTTCTTTTCCGGTTTTTCAAAAATGATTCTGCAGTCTTTTTCTCGCGCCACCGGTTTGGCCTCATCAATGATACTTTGAATAAAATCTTCCAATTGGACCGGTTTCGGTTCAATTTTAAGCCTCCCCGTCTCAAGGCGGGAAATATTCAAAAGATCATTGACCAGCTGTATCATTCTTTCCGTTGACTCCTTTATATTATTCATATAATCTTTCTGCCCTTCATTTAATTTTCCCGCGTCCTCGTCCGAGAGCATCTCAACGAACAATTTTATCGCCGTCAACGGCGTGCGAAGCTGGTGAGAAACAACGGAAACAAACTCTGTCTTCATTCGGTCAACTTCTTTCAGGTGGGTAATGTCATGCAAAACCAACGCCCCTCCGACAATATTTCCTTTATAGTCGCGGACCGGAGTGATTACAATTTCATAAACAAAACGCTCAAGATTCGCTTCGCCTATTTTAATTACTTCCCCCTCCTTTAAAGTTTTATCCGCTTTATTGTCCAAATCAATAGTTTTAAATATTTTGGAAAATTCAGAAAAAGGGAAAACGGGAGAAGAGAGGCCTGTTATTTTTTTTGCCGCCGGATTTATCATAGTCACCATTTTATTTTCATCAAACATAAGGATGCCGTCGCTCAGACCTTTCACCAGCGACCTTATTCTCATTTCCTCAGATTCAAAAATATAAGAAAGTCGCAAAATGGCGCCCGCCGAAGCGCCCAGTATCGTGTTTACAAGAGTTATGTCCTCTTTTGAAAAAAGTGAATCTTTTGACGAAGAAACATTTATAAATCCTATCATATCGTCTCCCACCGATAACGAGGAACTGAAAAGAGAATGGGGGAGGGTCTTAGACGCGGTATCCAATTCTCCCCCAATAAATTCGGTCCTAAAATCCGTTTTAATCCATTTTTTAAGCTCCTTCTTTTTTCTGAGAGAATCAGGCAATCCTTTAAAAGACATCCTTATGTCCCATATCACCAGGTCAAGATATTTTTTTCCAACCGGAGTTCTCGCGTGAACATAGAGTAAATCAGGGCTCATTCCTGAAATACGGGGTGAAACAACATAAGAAATATTGACAGATTCAGGCAAGACCTGCTTCAACGCCTTAACCATTCTCTTGAAGATATCTTCTATCTTCATCGTATATCCCAATTCCTGAAGCAAATCTTTCAAAACATTGAGTTCTAAATATCTTTTCTGCAATTTTCGTTGAGCTTCTTGGACATCCTCAAGGGTATTCAAAATAGCCTTGCGCTGATTTTCTATCAGTTTTTTGTCTTTTTGCATATCCTCAAGGATATTCATCAACGCCTTTTCTTGCGGTTTTCTGGGCGGCGCTCCAGGGCAAAAGTCTTCGCGATGTTTATTTTTTGTTTCTTTATCCATTTAAATTAAGATTTTTGGGGCTGTTTATTCTCCTCGTCCCCGCTCGCTTTCTTTTCAAGCAGGGCTATCTTTTTTTTCAGCTCTATCATTTTTAGTTCCCGGTCAACGGCAAGATTATTAAATCTCTCAAGTTCCGATATTTTTTGATTGAGCTGAGCGGTCCTTTCTTTCACCAATTTTTCCGCCTCCTCTTTGGCTCTTTCGGTTATCTCCAGTTTTTCTTTCTGAAGCTTTTGCAATTCACTCAAATCTCTGGCGGTAATAACCATACCTTGGACACCCCCCTTGCGACTCCGCAAAGCGGAAACTGAAATATCCACCGGTCGCAAACCCCCATCCTTGCTCAAAAAAGAAATTTCCTTATCTTTAGCCAATCCGGCTGTAATCAATTCGTCTACCCCAAGATGGACAAGAGAAGGCTTTAAGCCTGCGCGCGCTCCCATTTCTTCTTCCCCTTTATTTTTCCCCAATTTATTTTTTTTGGCAAAAACTCGGCTAATCGGTTTCCCCAACAATTCGCTCTTTTTATATCCGAGAATCTTAAGAGCTACCCGGTTTATTTTGGAGATATCTCCTTTTGTATCAACAACAAAAAGAGCTTCCTTCATAGAATGCAAAATATTCTCGGGGAAATGCCTCGCCTCAAGCAAGTTATCCGCCATACGATTGAATGAGGCCGCTAATTTGCCTATTTCATCCTTTGATTTTATTTCCGAACGCGTCTTCAAGTCTCCTTCACTGATTCTTTTTGAAACATCGGATAATTCTCTAATGGGATAAGTAAATGAGTTGGCGAACATAAAAGCCAAAGCGGACACCAGGGCGGCAATAATCAAACTCAATGAGAAAAGAATATTTTTGAGGGATCCGATAGACTCCCAAAACAAATCCTTGGGAATTACACTCACAAAAATCCACATATTTTCCCCCCCGGGGAAGACAGGGGCATAACCTACAACATCCTTTCCGACAATAACTCCCCTTTTCCCTGAAAGAATACGCGACGCCACGGAGGGAAGGTCTTTTTTAATATTGTCTCCCGTATTAAAGTCGTCCACCCCTCCCCACATCTTGCTCTCATTCGGATGAGAAAGATAAAAACCGTCTCTGTCCACAAGAAAAACAAGTTCCCCCCTATGCTTGCCTTTCTTTTGAAAATCCCTCAAAAAATCGCCGATAAAAACATCCATCGCGACAACCCCTTTTCTTTCCCCCGACAAACTAAAAACGGGAGTGGCGTACCTCATTATTGAAACATTGTGCTTTTCCGGTTGATATTTAAAGGCACTCTTGATTAAACGAGGGGCTGAAACATAAACCTCTCCTTTTTTCAACTTCATCGCCTTAATGAAATAAGGCTTGTTACCTTCGTCTCGCAATTTTTCCAAAGAGACAATTGCGGTTTTTCCTTCTCTTGATTCAACCCTTGCCAGCTCCATCCCTTTCCCATCCAGATAACTTATCTGCGCGCGGGCGCTGGGTTGGGATTCCATTAACGCCTTAAAAACGCCCTCCAAGTCGGCTCTCCGATTTTCCATATCTTGACCGCCAACCTTTTGGGCGACCGCAAACGCGTTTAAATCCGGCATATCGGATAAAAACACGACTTCATTTTTGAACGGTTTTAAAAAGCAGCTCACTTCATCGGCGCGAGAGGAATTCGCTTTTTTAATTTCATCCAAAGAAATATCCTTCAAAACTCCGCTAAAATTTAAAAAACTCAAACAGCCAAAGACAATCAGCGGGACAACAGCCACAAAAAGAAAGGCAATTGTCATTTTCGCCTTGATTCCAAAGCGAATTTTATCAAGCGCAAAAGCATCTTCGGCTCTTGTCTTTTTTTTGCAACCCTTGATAACGGCAAAAAAAACCAATCCGAAACCGATTAGAAACACCAGATGAAAATACCACCATATTATATTCCAATCCTTGGCAAAAAGGGAAATAACGACAAGATTGGACAAGACTGAAAAGGCGAGAAGGAGGCAAAAATCAAAAGAGTCGGTTTTCCTTCTCAATCTCAAAAGAAGAAAAATAAGAACAACAAAAAAAATCCCCCCCATAAAAAGATTTGCCACCCCGGAAAAACTTTTTAAAACTTCGCTGATTGGAGGAAAAAGCATTAGAAAAAGAAAAAAGGCGAAAAGTGAGAAAATCGCGCCGGAGAATATTTTTAATCTGTTTTTGTATATAAACTTTTCTCGCGTCCGAAGCGGTAAAACAAGTCCCAGCAACCACAATGACCCGAAGAGGAGCCCGTAATTCAAGGCGACATTGAAAAAAGAAGGGTTAAAAAGAAAAATTTTCTGTCTGATATCGGGGATAATAAGACCGTGGATTAAGAAAAAGAAACCAAACGAATAGAAGGAGAGCGATAGCGCAAACATTCTCAAATCTCCGCCCCTGTCATACGCCCGGTAAGATAAAACGGTAACATAAAAGGAGAAGATGGAAATTGCCAAAAGAACAACCAAATGCGTCAGATGATTAACAAAAACAATCTTTCCCAGCCCGCTTAAAACAAGGAAGACAAAAACAAAAAAAGGAACCGCAAAAAAAACCAAGGAGAACAGAATATTTTTTTTATTCTTTTTCGGCATTGTTTTACATATATTTTACCAGTTTTAGACGCATAAGATAAGGGCGTGGGTGGATAAAACGAGAAATTTTCCTTCGCGGTCTTTACTTCACGCCCGAAATTTTATATTATAACAGGCAAATGCTTGCCTACAGCGAAATAAAACCGGGAACATACATCGTTTTGGACAATCAACCTTATATTGTAATGGAATATAAGTTTTTGCGGATGCAACAAAGAAAACCGGTGGCGCAAACCAAAATCAAAAATCTTGTAACAGGGAAGACGATAGAAAAAACTTTTCAGCAAAGCGATAAAATCAAAGAGGCCGAGATTGAAACAAGAGAGATAAAATATCTCTATGCCAATCGTGGAGAATTTTGGTTTTCAGAAAAAAAAGACCCTGGGAGGAGGTTCAGACTTAATGAAGATATGATTGGGAATTACGCCGACTTGCTGAAAACGGATTCAATCATTGAGGCAATTATTTTCTCTGTTTCTTCGGGAAAAGAAGAAATAATAGACATCAAACTGCCGATTAAAATTGATTTGGAGGTTGTTGAAGCGCCCCCGGCGGTGAGAGGAAACACGGCTCAAGGAGGGACGAAACAAGTCATAATTGAAACCGGCGCCACCATAACCACCCCTCTATTCATTAATGAAGGCGATATCATAAGGATAAACACGGAAACAAAGGAATATGTTGAGAGGGTTCAGAAAGGTTCCTCGTCGTAATCTTAAAAATGCGCAATCATTCCGATTCCAAAATATTAAACAGAGAAATGGGCCTGTAGTATAATGGTAGAATACGGCATTCGCATTGCCGAGATAGGAGTTCGATTCTCCTCAGGTCCACATTTTTTGAAATTTTATTTTTGCCACGAGAGAAATCCTTGAATGATTTTTTTCGTCTCTTTTTCGTCTTTTACTTGAATGGTATCCACTCCGGTTTTCTTTACCGCCGAATCATTGCCCCCCCTGTAAAGCGCGTCCCCAACGTAAACAATGTCTTTTTTGGAGACCTTCAAAAGTTTGATTATCATATTTATCCCATACGCTTTATCTATTCCTTTTTTAGTCACGTCAACCGATGTTAATCCGCCCATTCTCACTTCAAAACCCGGCAGGCGTTTTTTTAAGTCAAATCTTAATTTCCCTCTTATTTTGATATTATTTTCAATATTCCATTTTTCTTTCTCCTTGACGGGGGCTTTCTGTCCCAGAGCGGAGAAAGTGATTTGACTTCCCCTGTCTTCAATGATTTTCCCATAAACTTTTTTCGGAACGCTATAGCCGACAGTCTTGAGGCTTTTTTCAAAAGCGGACAATATTTTTTTTCTCTCCGCAAGTGAAAGCGTCTTCTCATAAAGGAGTTTCCATTTCCCCGCATGAAACTTATAAAAACTTCCCCCTGAAACAGGGAGTATAAAAAGGTTCTCATAATTTTCTTTCGGGCACGCAAGAAAAGAAAGAAACTGATTTTTGAATTGAGAATGATTCCCTCCTCCCATCACAGCCACCCTTTTCTTCGCAAGCAACCTGCAAAAAAGAGATGCCATCTCTCGGCTGATTGCCGTTTTGCTTTCGGTGAGTGTGCCGTCCAAATCAAAAACGACAACCTTTTTATTGGAGAATAGACGAATTTTTTTGCCTGAATCACTGACTAAATTGGGCATTTTAATGGCTCACGAAAGGTATAAGCGCTATAAAACGAGAACGCTTGACGGCTTCGGAAAATTTGCGCTGATGTTTGGCGCAGAGACCTGTTTCTTTTTTAGGCATTATCTTTGAAAAAGAATCAAGAAAACGCTTAAGATTTTCCGTGTCTTTGTAATCAATGGTCTTTATATTGTTCGTGCAAAAATAACACTGTTTGGTCATAAATTCTAAATGATTAAATTATAATTCCTTTTAATTTCAAGCCCATTCCACAGTCGCGCCTTCATTCCTAAAAAGGTATTTCTTCCGGATTAATCTCTTCACTCGGATATTCTATCGTCTCCAATTCCTCTTTTTGGACGCCACCGGTCTTCGCCGGCTCGGTTTGCGGAGCCCGACTGCTTTGCGATTCAGTCCTTCTGGGCCCCAACTGCATTCTTTCGGCGACAATCTCGGTCTTGCTTCTTTTGGAGCCATCCTGCGCATCCCATGTTCTCGTTTGAACTCTTCCCTCAAGAAAAACGGAACTTCCTTTTTTCAAATACTGTTGGGCTATTTCCGCTTGTCTGCCAAAAAGAACTATATTATGAAACTGAACTTCTTCCTGTTTCTCGCCATTTTGATTCTTCCAAACCCTGTTCGTGGCAACACCGAATGTCGCGACAGGAGCTCCAGAAGGAAGGGTCCTTAATTCAGGGTCTCTCGTTAAATTGCCTATGATGAAAACTTTATTCAAAAACATATTTTTATTTTATTGACGATTAAGGCGATTTTCAAAAATTGCCACCTTTCCGTTTTTATTTGATTTATAATTTTACGTTTTTATCAATTCCTCTATCTTTTTATCAATCTCTTCGGGTTTAACCTCCGTTTTGACACTCATTCCGTCTTTTGGGAATTTTTTCTTTTTCATAATTCCCGAAGCCGGTTTTTTATTTGCCGTTTCTTTGGAAGCCTTGAGGACGATAAAACGAATAACATTGGATGTTTTTTCAAACTGTCCCTTTATTTCCTCTAAATCATCGGGGGAAGATATGAATTTTATCCAACCGAAATAAGCGCTCTCAAATTTTTCGGACGGACCTTTTTTAATAGTATATGCCAGATTCTGCATTTTTGCCCTGCCCTCTCCCGTTATAAGGCACTGCCGATCTTCAATAATTTTTCTTACGAGGTAAATTTCATCGTTAAGTTTGTCAGCCGGTATAAAAGGGCTTAGTAAATAACCTATCTCGTAAATTTTTGTTTCTCTTTCCATAAAATAAATCTTAGCAAATTAAAACCCTTTACGCAACCTTGTGTGCTTTAAATTCTTTTAAAAAATATTCAGCGACCTATGTAAAAAATAAAGTTTATTTTTTACGGTTTTTAAATGATTTCCAGCTTTCCAATTTTTTAAAACCGGCTTTCTGCCTTTTTGATTTTATTTCTTCAAGCAGTTTTGCTTGGCTTACAAGGCGTTTCAACAAATCGGCATTGCCCAATCTTTCGGTAATTGAAATCAAATCATTCAACTTCGCGTAAGTTTCAAAATATTTATCTTGAGGCATTTCTTCCTCTCTCCCCTCTCTTAAAAGCAGTTCAATCTCATCCAAATTCTCTTTTATAGTATTTTCAATATTTTGAATTCTTTCAATTTTTCCAATCTGCCTTTTTTCGGGGCGCATAAAAAAGGCGACATTCTCTTTTTTGGGATGAATATCCTCTTTCCTTCCAAATTCTTCCGCGCGAACTTTCTCCATATCTAATTTATAGCATTTTTAAAAAATAATTTCAACGCATTGGCGGATGTGGCTTCGGCGGCTTCCGTAAAAGAAATTCCGCGAACAAAGGCGATTTTTTTAACAATTTCTTCCACGAAAAGCGGTTCGTTCCTTTTTCCCCTGTGCGGGACGGGGGGGGCAAACGGAGAATCTGTTTCCGCCATTATTCTTTCCAGTGGCGTTTTTTTAATCACCTCGTCATATTCATTTGTAAATGTTATCGGACCAGCAAATGAGATACTGAAACCCAAATCAAGATATTTTTGCGCCTCTTTCCAGTTTCCGGAAAAGAAATGGATGTCTCCTTTAAGCCCTTGGCCAGCGCGAGCGGATAGAATTTTTATCGTTTCTTGATGACTGTCGCGACAGTGAACTATCAAAGGCTTGTCCAATTCAAGCGCCAAATCTATTTGTTTTTCAAAAATACGCTTCTGCCTTTCCAAGTCTTTTTTTTCTTGCCTGAACATATCCAAACCGCACTCTCCTATGGCAACCACCTCCGGATGCGCCGCCAATGCGCTAAAATAACCGGCGTTAAAATCTTCTCCGCTCTCAGTGGGGTGTTTGCCGACTGCCGCGAAAATGCCTCCATCGACGCCTGATGACTCAGCCAACTCAAGACACTCCCGAGAGGTTTTCTCATCAACTCCGACGCAAATCGTCCAAATGCCGTTTTTCCGCATTACTCCTATCATCTCATCCCTATCCTTGTTAAATTGATGAAAATTCAGGTGAGAATGAATGTCAAAAAGTTTGGGATTCATCATACCCAAAAATCAGAATTTATAAGCCTTTCTTTGGCGTTAAAGGAGAATTTAGCGTCAATCTCTTTTCCTTCAACAGTTTTCCCTTGGATATGGATGAGATATTCTCCTTCGTCAACGACCAATATGTAATATCTGCCGGTAATATCAGAAACACCAAAGGCTACTCTTTGATCGGGGAGATTCGGATAGGATATTATCACTTTCGCGAAAGGAATCGGTTTTTGGCTTTCTTTGTCGTAAATTCTTCCATAGTTCTTTTTCTTAAAGCCCACCTGCCGCAATATCAAAATTCCCAAATACGCAAGCAGAATAATAAGATTCAGAGTGTTGGGAGTCGCCCAGTAGGTGATTGGGGATATTATCAAACCCGTGTAAAATACGGCGCTTGATATTCTTTTTTTCAAAATTTCTTTTCGTGGATTGAATTTGAACATCTTCTTTTTGATTTCCTCGTTCCAATCAATGTCAACCGGATCCATCGGAATATTCACATTGATAACCGTTTCATCCTTTACTTCCATAATCTCTCCATAATAGAGATTATCATATAGCTCGTCTTTTTTACCCGTAACTTTGACGGACGGGAATATATAATGTGTCTTGTTCGCCTCAACACGATACTTTCCCGGCGTCACCAAAAAACCGAATCTTCCCTCCATATCCGTAAATCTTTGCTCAATTTGCTTTCCTTTATCATCAAAAATGGAAACATAAACGGGATCAAGGGGTCTTTTTGTTTCCGAATCATAAACGATACCCCATTTCTTAACCTTCTTCTTAAGCCCTAAAAATTCACCCAGGAGACCTAATATTCTCATAATAGTCAAATATATGTCTGAAAAGCTGAAAACTTGGGGTATGGGCATAAGAACGGCCCTGAGTCCTTGGGCGACCGCTGTCATCACGGAAAACAAGATAATTGCCTTAGTGGCGGCTTTTCCCGCCGTAGTGTTTAAGGTCTTTTTTGTTTTTTTCGCCGCCACGGTTATCTTTTTAACGACGATATCCGCGGTATTGGATAAATTGCCCAAAAAATCATTAATCACACCAATTACAATCCCGCCAGTTGTGGGGGGCGTTGGCGGAAGTGAAGGAGGGGGCGTTGGCGGAAGTGAAGGAGGAGGTGGAGGTGGTGGAGGTGGTGGTGGTGGTGGAGGTGGTGGAGGTGGTGGTGGTGGTGGAGGTGGCGGAGGAGGTGGTGGCGGTGGTGGTGGTGGCGGAGGTGGCGGAGGAGGTGGAGGTGGTGGAGGTGGCGGTGGAGGTGGCGGAGGAGGTGGTGGCGGTGGTGGCGGCGGCGGAGATGCCTTTTTGCATAATGAATTAAGCGGGGTTACCCTGACTATGCCTGTAGAAGAATATGATCTAAGGGTGATTGACGAATAGCTATCATTACAAACATAGGATACTTGGTAACCGGATGGAACCACTTTAAAATCCCTTCGGTTCGCCGATTTTATGGTAATAGTGGCATGGGGAGACATTCCTATATTTAAATAATTTGGCTCTATCGTCACATAATCAACAATAGACCCTTGATTGACGGTCAAAATAATTCCGGCGACCGAGAGATTGACAACTTCAGTGAAATTGGCGTCAAGCGCGGCAAAAACAGAAATCGGAAGCAAAAATATAATCAGCAAAATTATTATGTTTTTTTTCATTGTTCAAATTCGTTCATTATTTAAATCCATTCTCCTTAAAAAAGAGACGGTGGGCTTATCTCTCATATTTTTCCAATTATCTTTTCTTGCTTGGAAAAAATCAAATACTCCCCGCGGTTGTCGTGGAAACGCTCCCTGAAACGGATGATTCATTGTCGGTGGCGTCATAAGCGGAAATGGAATAAGAGTAAGTTGTG
>VAPC010961603.1_pt1 | contig 15195 bp, 10 predicted proteins | sample 3395121 | NCBI WGS metagenome assembly VAPC01 (sample SAMN08290434, study PRJNA428436) | hydrothermal vent metagenome | isolation source: Deep-sea hydrothermal vent chimney | place: Indian Ocean: Southwest Indian Ridge | depth 1711 m m
GATATTGAATTGATGGAAGGAAACTTCGAAAAAGCAGAAGCGGCCTTCACCAACGCTATAAAATTCAGGCACTATCCAAGCCTGGATTCGGCTAAAAGGGCGCTGGTGCGCATACATCTCGAAAAGTTAACAGAGGCGGAAGCCGATATTCAAACACTCAAACGTGCGCAGTTAAAGGCGCACCCATACGTGCTTTATGTTGAGGGAGTCAGCTATTTCAAGCAAAAAAAATATCCGGAGGCCGCGCAAGCATTTGAAGAGAGTTATTCGCGCACGAAGTCTCTGCAGACTGGTATCTATCTGGCAACCACCCATCTTCTAATCGGGAACCTGGAGCAGGCTAGGAGTTATATCGAGCGCATAGCTATTAAGGCACCTCGATCACCTACAGTTAGAAGGGTGCAGGGTGAAATTCTGATTCGTCATTCGGAAACCGATGCCGCAAAAGATGTAGTGCGTACGCTGCTACAAGATGCTCCTGACGATCCGTTAACTTATCGTATGTTAATTCGCATTTCACTGCTCCAGGGTGAGACGGCACAAGGCGTCAAGTATGCCAAAAAGTTGATGTCACTCGAGCCAGAGTCTCAAGATGCAAAGGACTTACTGCACCTGGCCAAGTTGTTTGACGGACAGACGTTGGATAAAGCGGTGGAAAATCCCGTATCCCCCGAAAGTTTTGATCGGGAATTTCTCTATGCACTCGAAGCGTTTAAAAACAAAAACTTTGATCAGGCAATGCAGCGGGCGCAACGGCTTCATGAGCGATACCCAGACAAAGTGCAGCCGCTTAACCTGATGGCAGGTATTTACCTGTCGATTGCAAAGTGGGATCTGGCAAAAATTGAATTTGAGAAGGTGCTGAAGCTGCAGCCAAATGAACCCACGGCGGCGAGAAATCTCGCCAAGGTAGAAGCCACAGAAGGGCAGTTAGAGAGCGCGCGAAGGCGTTTAAGGGCGTTGCTTGAAGAGTATCCACAAGACATGGAAGCCAACCTGCTGCTGGCGGAGATTGAGAATCGGATAGGCAATCAGATGGATGGCATCCGCGTTCTGGAGGAGGCTTTGAAACATAATCCAGATGACATGCTTCTGCGCACGAGGCTCGCCGGTGACTATTTCCGTGCCGGTCACATTGTGCAGGTTCTGGAAGTCACTCGGGATTTGAATAACAAGCAGCTTAAAGAGCAACCTGCACTGCTGGCTCTGCGGGTGAAAGCGCAACTGCGTGCTGGCGATGTTCGTTCGGCGATCCGCTCGTCTGAGCTATGGGTCGACGCAGTGCCTGATTCCGCTGAAGCCTGGTTTTTTCTTGCGGAGAGTCTCGTCAAAAATGGAAATGATGACCGTGTATTAAAAGCACTGAAAAAGTCGATTCAACTCGACTCAGACTACCTTCCCGCACGTGTTGGCGAAATAAGAATGCTGGCTAAACAAGGAGACAGGGAGCAAGCAACGGAAGCCATGACTGAACTCAAGCGAGGCTTCGGTGATCAACCCGAGATCATCGCTATCGAAGGATGGCTCTCGATGGTCAATGGTGAATTTCCCAGCGCAGTGGAACGTTTCGCCACTGCCGCAAAACAGCAGCCGGGTACCGAATTGACATTGTACTGGGCTCAAGCCTTGTGGCTGGATAACAAACAAGAACAAGCCATGGCAGTCCTACAGGACTGGCTGAAAGAGCACCCGCAAGATCTTACTGTGTGGATGTACTTGGGAGGCACCTACCTCTCTCTTGAGCGAAAAGCGGAGGCGAAAGCGGCATACGCCAGTGTCATTGATCTCTATCCCAATCATGTTATGGCTTTGAACAATATGGCTTCGTTGCTGGGCGAAGAGGACCGGCAGCAAGCTATAGCTTACGCTGAGCGGGCTTATCAATTACAACCGAACAACCCGCTGGTGTTGGATACGCTGGGCATGCTTCTTATTGAGGGTGTCGATGCCCCGCGTGGACGCAATCTGATCCACCAAGCTGCTGAAGGGGCGCCCAATAACCTGGGAATCCAGCTGCACATGGCTCATGCCTTGGTGCAAGCGGGCCGGTTTGACGAGGCGCACGACGCCATCAATGCTATTATCGACAAAGGGCCAGATACCCCGTTTGCCAAGGAGGCCAGGAGATTGCTTGCATCGATTCCGGACAGCCGGAAACAGTAACTATACAGAGAAGTTTGGTGAGAATTCGGTTCCACTCCTGACGAATCATGTTGCGGCGGTATTAGAGTGATTGCTAATATGGTGGGGTCTTGATCGAGCCAGAAGCCGGTGCGTGGGTTTGACCAATAGTCAATTAGCCCGGGGCGATTCACTTGAAGACGACGAGCGGGCCTGCCCTCATGACGGCAAACCGCTGACCGAGGTCGGTGAAGTCACGCCTGAACAGCTGGATATCGTACCGGCCAAGATCCAGGTGATCCGGGATATCCGCAAGGAGTACGCCTGTAGCTGTCTGTGGTCAATGCATCAAAACGGCGGCCCTGTGCCCGCCACAGTCGGTCCCCAAGAGCCTGGCGTCACTGGGCCTTGGCGGGCACAAACCGCACACGGGTCTCGAAATACCAGGATGTGCCCCTATACCGGCAGGAGACGATCCTGAAGCGTATCGGTGTGGGACTGCCGCGTGCTACGTTGGCGAACTGGATGATCCAGGCGGGAAGCCCGATCCAGCCGCTGATCGAGATTGCCAAAGCGAACAGACTGGAGCCCTATGCTTATTCCCGGCATCTGTACATTGAACTGCCAAAGGGGGCAACGGTTGATGCCATCGAAGCGCTGCTGCCGGGCAACCTCAGCAAGGATCAGATCAGGATCGGTTAAGCAAGACTGTCGTTCGTTAACCGCTTGCTTTGATTTTACCTGACACAGGCCAGTTATGGCATATTGCGCCTGAGCGCATGATAAAACGCGCAGCCGAGGCTGCGCGTTTTATCATGGGCTTGTTAGCGGTCTTGTTTATGCTGCGTTGTTCGCGCGCCGCTGTTTCCTTCTCGCGAAGGCGCCAAATGCAAATCCCGAACCGAGCAGCATCAGCAACCCGGGTTCAGGAACCGCCCTGACCACACTCACACTGGTGAGCGCTGCGAGGGTTAATGACCAATCACCAGCCTGGAGGCCAGTAATCTGGAGGCCGAAACTAGTCGCCCCAGTACCAAGACTATGCGTCAAGTTGGAATTCGCAGGTCCGGTACCCAAGGTTCGGTTCAGGTCTTCGCCATCGGCGGTTTCTGTACACACTACTCCTAAACCGGCGCAGTCATTGACGGCTGTTCCTTGAGGTGACCATGTCGCAAAGGCATTACTAAAAAGAGAGTTGAGTGTCAGCGTCGTGTTCATATTCGCCTGCGATATCCCTGTCTCGGGAGCTATCAGGTTGACCAGTGACTGCATTTCTGGATTGCCCAAAAATGTTATACCCATCGTAGCAGGTCCGGGTTGGGTAAGGGTGAAGTTCATTGTGAACGTGGTGTTCGATTGTATATTGGTTGATGCCTGCCCAGTGGTCGCAGTGGTGTCTAATTCCGCTTCCGAAACCTGTTGGGTATGGGTAGGTGTGGCAGTAACGAGCTGGGCTGACGTGATCTCGGCATTTGAGTTTGCATAGTCACCAGAGCCGGGACCAAACAGGGCGTAATCGTTGTTGGCACGTACGGGGGCAGGTGCCGCTCCACCATTGGCTGCGTTAATCCCAAGAACCGGGGAGGCGCCACAGGCTGTACCACCTATACTGTCACAACCAGCTGCAAATGCCTGAGTTACACCGTCCAGAGTAGCTGAATCCTCGATATTGAAGGTAAAATTTGGGTTGACATTCGTGATTAGAATGCCATTGCTATCGAAGAATGCGATACCCAATTGGTTAATGTCGAGGCTTGAACCCGCGTAAACTGACGCCGCTGCCTGTCCAGCCGATCCCATGCTAACCGCCAGCGCGACTGCTGCTAACAATGGTTTTTTCTCAATCTTCATTTTCGTGATCTCCTGTGACCTGAAATAAGCTGTCTTTAAAACTGATGCTATCTGTTTAGCCTGGGATGGCTTGCCAAGACTTGCATAGTATTAAGCAAGTTGCGGGCCAATATTAAAACGCAATAAAATACAAATAGATACAACAGCCTGAAGTCGGTTGCCAAATGGAAGTGTAAATATATTTGACATATTTCGATGTAAGAGTGGAGGAATGCCCGATTGTTTTAAACAATGCCTTGTTTCCATCCCTGCAAGAGCTCCACGAACAGTACTCTTATGGGGTCTCTAGCATGACGGACCAAGTGCGTGATGCGGCCGAATTGTAAAAATTCCTGACGCTTGGTCCGGTTAAAAACCCCCTGTTTTTGGCTGAATCGTCAGATAGTGTGCTCGAGGCCGCCTAGATCCCGTACATTTACTGTTGCCAATCAATAAATTACAGTGTGCCGTAACGCGGATACGGCGCTTGTTTTGGTGAATGGGCCAAAGGCGTATTATTCAAGTACGTATCCAACGCTTGTGCAATAGCATGGGATGCATGGCCCACCTGCAGTTACACACAAAGGCGAATGTGCTCGAGCGTTGGATCTTTCGCCGGAAATGAGATATTCTTTTTTAGATACAATAGGATGGTCGGTATTAGCATCAAGAGCATTCAACTTGTATATTTTCTCTGAAATGACGTTGGTACCTTTGTCTTGAACTCCGCTTGGGCGGCACCACGCTACTTTTGATCCCGTCTAATCAATGTCAATAGCCAAGCTTAATGCATTTAAATCTGTCAAAGTAACGTGAATTCGAATGCGAATACTTGTCCTTCCCTACACTCATATGCTCTCACACGTGAGCCGTCCTCTTCTGGTGGCAAAGGAACTCAGAGAGCGTGGTTGTGAAGTCATTTTTGCGGGTGAAAGTGAAAAGACAAAATTCATCGAAAGCGAAGGATTTACTGTTCTGCCCCTGTCCGAGCCGGATCCGCGGTTGCTGTTAGAGAATATTCGTAAAGGAAGGCTGAAATTCACAAGCGATGACGAAATCGAGGCGATGATTGAGGCTGACATGGCCTTGTACAGGGAAGCGAAGCCAGATCTTGTCCTTTCTGACTTCAGGCTCTCGGCGCCGATATCAACCCAGCTATCACGGCTGAAGCATGTGGCGATAGTCAACGCCTCGTCAACCGAGTATCGGTCTTTGCCTTATGCGCCGCTGTTTGACTGGATACCAGGACGTTTTGGTGAAAAGCACACCAGGCTCCGCAAGAAGCTAAATGCGCTCAATCTCGGTTTCGAGATGTTTGTTTTTGATAATGCAATGAGCATCTTCAAGAAACTGAGCAAGAAGTATCACCTCAAAAAACCCGTTACCGCGACCAATTGCCTGACCGGTATGGATATGACGCTTCTCGCCGATATTCCCGAGTATTTTCCAACCCACGACATCCCGGACAATTATCACTACGTCGGACCTCTCACTTGGAAAACCGATATCCCGCCGCCTTCATGGTGGCCGCCGAAACGGGCTGGTGGTCCGCTCATTTATATTACGATGGGTACAACCGGCATCGAAGACTTCTTTGGTATCGTTTTCGACCTTTTCAGACAGTCAGATATGACCGCGATCATCAGTACGGGTGCCCAGATCAGCGGCATGGAGTCAATAGACGGGCATATATATGTAGAACCTTTCATCGACGGAGATCTTGTGATGGAAGCCAGTGATCTTGTCGTCTGTCATGGTGGTAACGGTACCATCTACCAGGCGATCCAGCAGGGAAAGCCTGTTATTGGTATCCCGACACTGGCAGATCAGCAGTTCAATATGAGGATGGTGGAACGGCTTGGAATAGGCAGGTCGATTCCCTGGAAGACGGTGCTGGGCGATCCTTTGGCCTTAATCGACTTGATACGGATGACAATCGGAAATCAATCCGTTCATGGTAATGTTTTGCAACTCAGGAAAATCCTAAGCACCTACAGGGCGCCAAAGACTGCTGCGGATTTGATACTGAAATGAGGCGGTCTTTAGTGTGTCGGACGCCATATCAGAGCGTTTTGGTGAAGGCGTGGAACATCCTTGAGCAATTAATGCCAGGGCATTCGATGTCCCCGGCATTGTCGCCCGGTTCAATCATGAAATCAGCGGCAAGAATCGCAGGGTGTGATGATTTCGGTAGTTCGAGTTTCCATCAGCCTCTGGAGAGACTGTTGGTATCACTGGAAGATACGGGCGACCTGCATCCCTTTGGGAGGTTCTACGTCAAAGCAGTGATCACGGAGTTGCTGGCGAATCGCCTGAAGATGGTAGACCTGTGGAGTCGGCACCCGGAAATAGCAAATGAGGCGGTACGTCAACCGATTATTGTCCTGGGATTGCCTCGCACTGGCACCTCTTTTCTCTTCAACCTGCTCGCGCAGGACCCGACTAACCGCGTTCTTTCAAACTGGGAAGCCACCGTCTCACAGGTGCCACCTGAGGGATCATATGCCTATGAGCGCGACCCGCGGCGCAGGAAGGGAAGATACCTGATGCGCTTCCAGAACTACCTGGCCCCGCAAATGAAAGACATGCATCAGTTTTATCTCGATGGGCCGGAAGAATGCACGCCCCTTCTCATGCAGGAGTTTACAACCCAGGCACTTGCCGGAATGTTCAACGTTCCGGCTTATTCCGGGTGGCTCGATACCGCGTCGCATACTGCAACCTATCACTACCACAAGCAAGCCCTTCAGACACTGCAGTGGAAATACCCCGGAGAAAGATGGTTGCTGAAATCGCCTGATCATATGGCAGCGATAGAGGCCATCCTTGGGGTGTACCCGGACGCTTGTGTAATACAAATGCACCGGGACCCGGTAAAATGCGTTGCGTCATGGGCAAGCCTGAATGAAGCCTTCCGCGGTATTTGTATGCGGTCAGTAAACGCCCATGAGTTGGGGTTACAGGTATTGAACCGCCTGGCCACGGACGTGGAAAGTTATCTGTTACAAAGGCAAAGATGCGATTCGACCCGATTTCTGGATCTGCTATATAAAGATCTGACCAGTGATCCATTGGCGGCGGTTAAGCGCATATATCGTCGGTTTGATATCGTTCTCTCGGCTGAAGGTGAAGAGCGCATTCGGGCTTTTCTGGTGAAAGACCGAGTGAAAAAGCGTGAACACCGCTACAATCTCCGGCACTTCGGATTCACTCCTCAGCTTATTCAGCGGAGTTTTCAAAGTTATATCGATGCCTTCAATATACCTCGAGAGAGCTGAAGAACGATCAACCAAAAATGGTGATATTTGCGAAGAATGACATCAAGGGGCGCTCCCCCTGCATGCTCGCTACGATTGCCTAAGTCCGGCAGGCCCCAGGTAGGAACATGAAAAGACTTGCAGTGTTCGTCTCCGCATCGTCCATCATTGCCTTCGCGCTGATCAGATTTCTGATCGGGCCGGGCGCTCTTTCGCTCCTGTTCCTTTGGATTGCGGTCGTAGCGACTGTTATTCTACTGACCTGGGGTTATGCGCTTTCATCGAAAATTAACAGCCCGAAGCGTTGCTTGTATAAAAATTGTATGCGTGCCTATATCCTGTTGCACCTTTTCCCTGCCAGCTACCTGGGTGCGCAGTTTTTCGTAAAGATTACACCTTTCTGGAATTATCTTTATCTTGCCCCGGTTATGTTGTTTTTCTGGACCGGAAGGCTCTCGTGGAGAGATTTGTATGAACGATTTGGATCCATGATGTATCAGATCTTCTACAGGGGTAACACGGGGATGCTTATAAGCGCTCCACTGCTATTGGGTTTAAGTGTGGTGTATCCGGATACATTCGGGAGCGAGATATTTCGCCAACTACTTATTGTGTACTTTACGGTGCACTTTCTTCTCACAGGAGTCGCGGTGGTGAAAATTGATAAAGATATTTCGGCGAGACGTTAGATGCCGGAACTTGATGAGTATCGGGAGATTTCGGGCGGGGTATGAGGTTAGCCATTCCCTGGACGGTTGTCATGATCTCTCGGCTGCCAGATGTTTAGATAGCTTGCGTTTGACCAGGGCGAACTTCAGGCGTTGGAGCAGTCCCCGGTTACCCCACCTCAGCTTGCCTCTGGCATATTTGCATTTGTAGGCATCAAATTGCTGAAAGTAAGGCGCAGGATAGATCGGCCCCCGTTTGAGAAGCAACTTAAGAACTTCCGCTGCGACCACGCCGGCACATATCTGAACGGCAAGGGCCAATGAAGGTCCTCGTTGTTGCTGCAGGTTGACGTAGTTACTGTCGATGTAGGAAAACTGGAACCCGCGTGGCGCCGTGCCAATCGCAAACAGCACATACTGCTCCTCCGCACTGTTTGCCAAATCCATGGCGAAGTACTTCTGCCAAGTCATGCCACCGGGGACAAATACCAGCAGCGCAGCCGAGCAGCCCAAAGGTCCGGCGGCAACGACCGTGATGTTACGGCGGTGTGCAGCACGGTAGAAGAGATCTCTTGCCTCGACGGCAAAATAGTCAAGACCATCAACCGCGACGTCCACACCATCTAGAAACTGCTCTATGTTGTCCGATTGAACACCGTTTTCAAAGCTGGTTACTGTCACTGAAGGATTGATCCCGGCAGTTATTTCCTCCATAACCCGAACCTTCGGTTTTCCCAGTGTCTGCATGGTTGCGCCCACTTGCCGGTTGAAGTTAACCAGTTCATAGGTATCGAGATCGGCGATATGGAAGTGCCCAATACCCATGCGCGCCAGAGTCACCAGGTGCATGCCGCCGACGGCGCCCATTCCGGCAACCGCAATTCTGGCCTTTTTGAGTTTTGCCTGTTCCTCAGGTTGCACCAACCCCAGATTTCGGGAAAAGGCAAGATCGTAGTCGAAGTCGGGTGCGGTGGAGGAGGCTTTCATGGTTATTTTAACCTTAATATTCTATAAATTTACTACAGAGACTGCCGACAGTTGGATAATACGGAAATGTTACCGGATACCGACCAGGATACCGTGATCCTTAGGTAGTACCAGGCGCTCTGACTGCCGGAATCCTGCACTGGTCAGAAACTCCTCGTACTCCTGCCACGAATACATCATGCCTTCGCCGCTGGCGATAGTGAGGAAATAGGGTGAGCCCAGCGCGGTCACCAAGGGGCCATCCCCGGTATCCTGGCTCATCATATTGAAGATCATGACCCGGCCGCCATCCTGCAGCGCCTCGTGGGCCCGCTTCAGCAGCGCGATGTTGTGTTCACGTGACCAGATGGTCAGGATGTGAGAGAAAAGGATGCAGTCTGCCCCTTCGGGGAAATCATCCTCAAAGAAATCCCCGGCATGTGTGCTGACCCGATCGGTAAGCCCGGCTTGATGAATATTTTTGGTGGCTCGCTCACACACGCTGGAAGAATCAAATATGGTTAATTTCAGTGCCGGGTGCGTTTTCGCCAAAGCGATTGCATTGGTCCCGTCTCCACCACCGGCATCGACCAGATGCTGGATCCCGCTGAAGTCGACCATACTTGCCAGCATGGCATTGGCCGAACGGGACAGGGAACTCATAGCATCCTGAAAGACCTTCTCCAGGGCAGGGTCATGAGCCAATCGCTCGTAGAGCGTAGCCCCATTTCCTGGAAAGCGGGATAGGCCCACGTTACGGTTTTGACGTAGCGACTCAACGAAATCGACCTCGCCGGGATAGACGATATAATGTTGCCAACCCAGTATATCGCTCATATTCTCCGGGCTGTCGGGTGAAAGTAACTGCTCCACCAGTGCACTGTTCCTGTAGCTGTCCCCATCCCTGGTAATCAGCTTCAGAGCTGCAAGACCGGTAACGAGAATGCGGGCCGGCTGCGCTTGCAGGCCTGTCTCTTTAGCAATTTCATCGCCGGTTGCAGTTGATCGACGGTGTAGGAAGGCGAAAACCCCTAGTTCTATGGCAGCCCATAGCAGCTGGAATGCCGTATGCCCGCCTGCTATAAGTACCAAGTCATCATAAGTCAATTCATCCTTCATCACAGGCTCCTAATTGTATGCGTCGGGCTTAGGACGGATGGGAACGCAGAAATATTGCTCTATCGATATCATTCAAGCTGTGGGCGAGGGTTTGCCCAGAGGATGCAGCGCGGATTTCAAGTGTGTCCCTTCTTAACTGTTCCTGGCCGAGAAGTATTCCGGCGCTTAGGGTGTTTTGTCAAGCCTAATCCCAAGCTCACCAGCCACTGGTTTATTAAATTGCTGTCGGGCCGTGATTCACGTCGCAAAGTTACTAACGCCATCCGTCTTTTGCACCGTTGCCAGTCAGTTATCGGCGTCAATAAATTGCCCTATCCGACGAGTTGCACTACGGCCGAAAATATTGAGCGGTACTAGCGGAAAAGGCTTGCACCCGGCGGGGCGTTGCTCATAATCTATCCTTACTAATCCATGCCGACGTCGCAGTATCACTGGCAGACCAGTGACAGGGAATATGGTATGCAAGAAAAAAATCCATTGGAGCTTGATTCCAGAATGCGGTGCCTGCTTGAGGCGGCAATCCGCGCCCCATCCGGGGACAATTGCCAGCCTTGGCGGTTTCAAGTTGAGGGTCCAAATAAAGTCAGCGTCTATACCGTCGCCGAACGGGCTCGCAATTTCTTCGACTACGAAGGGCGGGGTACGCTGATCTCTGTGGGTGCAGTGCTGGAGAATATGCGCATCCAGGCAGCCAGCGATGGATTGGCCACCGAGGTCACGTACAATGAGGGCGGTGACAATGATGGTCCGCAAGCTGTCGTTCGGTTATGCCCTGATCCACAGGCCTCTATTGCTCCTTCCATTACCAAGGCCATGCTGCGACGAACCGTCAATCGCCGGCCGTTTCTACCCACACGGCCGGCACGAAAAAAGCTGGCAGTGATACTCGCTGATCCGGTCGAAGGCGTGGAGATCAGCGTCATCGACCGCCGCCAGCATATACGGCAATGGGCCCGGCTGATCTACCTGGCGGACCGCATTCGCTACTCTCACCCGGTTATTCATGAAGAGTTGTTTTCCAAGATGCTCTTCAATTCGGATGTGGCCAATGAAAAGCGCATCGGTCTGGAGATTGATCGACTCGGGGCAGGGCCTGCAGCGAACTCCATTATGCGGTTTCTGCAACCCTGGGAGCGCATGGAACGTCTGCAGAAGTACGGCATTGAAAAGATCCTGGCTAACCAGTCGCGGTTTCTCGCCCTGGCTAGTGGTGCACTGGTACTGGTCAGCGTTAATAAAAATAATCGCAGGGAGTGGATCCGTGCTGGCGAGCAGGTGGAAAGGCTGTGGGTGGCGGCTGAGGAACAAGGCTTGTGTGTACACCCGATGACAGTGGTACTGTTTCTCAACCAGCGTTTCCGGGAGGAAGGAGTGGCGAGTTTCTTGCCCAAGCACCGGCCATTACTAGAGGGAATAGACGCGGATCTGAAAAGGTTAACTGGTGGTGGAACAGCCGCCATGCTCTTCCGGCTGGGAACTGGATGGCGCATGAAGAACACCGCGGTGCGTATGCCCCTGGAATTTTTTCTTAATTGATGGTGACGACACAAAAAGCATTCTTGGGCGACTGTTTGTGGTTACTGTTTAGGGAAGGTCTGATGTGGCGTCATTGCAAGAGGAACGAAGTGAGGAAGCAATCCTTGTCACGAGGACGCGTGTAGCGTCCGTGGTGATCTCCTCGAGATCCCTCGCGTTCGCTCGGGACGCCTGCGGTGGATTGCAGCGCTATGCTCTTGAAGAACTTAACCCTAATCCATTGATATTTAGAGGCACACCGGGCAACAGTTTACACCGTAGGGTCGAATTCATTCGACCGGTTGAGGCTGTCCGAATAAATTCGGCCCTACAGTTCTTTCCCGATTCGTGACCGCGCAGCGGGGTGAGGTGCTCGCAATGACAAGTACAAAGCAATTAATCAGAGGTTCCTTAAAACTGAACAAGGAGTTTTCGCCGCTTGTTCTATTGTACGTAGAGTTTCAGTGATGGCAGATAAGATTTTCTTACAGCCACTCGCCAAAGGCGCTGAATGATATGATCGGCCTTGCCCTGCGCAACCTGTTCCGGCACCAAAAGCGAACCAGCATTGCCCTGGCAACGATCAGTTTTGGGGTGATCGCACTATTGCTCGCTGGCGGATTTATTGAATGGATCTTCTGGGGTATGCGGGAAAGTACCATTCACTCGCGGCTTGGACATATTCAGGTAACACGGCCTGGTTACTTTCAGGCTGGCAGCGCGGACCCGTTTGCCTTTCTGTTGACTGAAAAGCAATTTGAACAAGCAAAACTTGAAGTGGTCCCGGGAGTGGAAGCAGTATCACCGCGTCTAGCGCTTACCGGTTTGATCAGTCACGGTGAAGTCACGATAGGCTTTTTCGGTGAGGGTGTGGATCCGGAAAAGGATGCGGATCTCAGTAAGGGCTTGACGGCTGTAGCGGGTGTAGGACTGGATCCCGGGGACCCTAACGGCCTGTTCCTCGGTGGTGGGCTGGCCAGGAATCTGGGCGTGACCCTCGGGGACACGGTCGCGTTACTGGCGACTACCGCCTCTGGAGGGTTGAATGGTGTCGAGGGTACAGTCCGGGGATTGTTTCAGAGCGCATCCAAGGAATTTGATGATGCCACACTAAGAATGCCGCTTAACATGGCTAGGCAGTTGTTACGCACCTCAGGCGCGCACAGCTGGGTTTTGCTCCTCGATCAGACGGAACATACCGATGATGTCCTGCAACGATTACAGCTCCAGTATCCTGAGGCCACAACCGGGTTGCAATTCACTCCTTGGTATACATTGGCTGAATTCTACCAAAAGACGGTCAAACTGTTTTCAAGGCAAATGGATATCATGCGCTCAATAATTGCCTTGATAATCATCCTCAGTATTTCCAATATCCTGATTATGAGCGTTCTGGAACGTACCGGGGAGATTGGCACCTTGATGGCTATCGGCCTAAAGCGCCGGAAGGTAATGCAGTTGTTTTTCGGTGAAGGTTTGATGCTCGGGATTATTGGCGGCTTGTTTGGCGTTGCCATCGGAACTGTTCTTGCCATTGGAATATCCGCAGTCGGTATACCCATGCCGCCACCGCCCGGCATGGAAACCGGTTATACCGGTGAGATCCTGCTGACCTGGCCACTGGTGTCGGGAGCCGTCTTGCTGGCGGTTTTTACCACGTTGCTTGGCAGTGTCTACCCCGCTTGGAAGGCATCAAGCATGGAGATCGTTGATGCCTTGCGTCATAACCGGTAATACCAGACGGGCACTGTCCTTTTTACGGACCACAATCCGATGAGAAGCTCCTGACACTTATGTTCCTGCTGGCATTTCATAACATCTTTCGTCATAAGGTCAGAACCTTTTTAACACTTGCCGTGATTGTCTTCGGTGTAGTGGGTATTATTCTCACGGGCGGATTTGTAGAGGACGTATTTATCCAGTTACAGGAAGCAACAATTCATTCCCAGCTGGGCCACATTCAGGTGTATCGTGCCGGTTATTCAGAGCAGGGTCGGCGGGAGCCGTACCAATATATGATCGGCGATCCCGGGCAGATAACTGACAGGATTCTTGATCTTCCTCATGTATCGGATGTGTTGCTGCGGGTAAATTTCTCTGGTCTGGCGAACAATGGTCGTGCTGATCTGAATATAATAGGTGAGGGTGTGCAGCCGGATAAGGAAGCCCGCCTGGGGACGATCATGACCATTACCAGCGGGCGCCAGCTCACCGCGACTGATGCTTATGGCGTACTGGTTGGTCAGGGAGTGGCACGGGCTTTGCGGTTAAAACCGGGGGATTATCTCACCTTGCTTACTACCACCACTGACGGTGCGCTCAATAGTCTTGAGTTCGAGGTGATCGGCATTTTCCGAACTTTTGCGCGGGACTATGATAATCGTGCGGTACGGATTCCATTGGCCGCAGCACAGGACCTGATAGGTGCTACGGCGGTTCATAGTGTGGTTATTTCTCTCGATGCTACAGAGCAAACAGATACTGTTGCCGGGCGTCTGAAGCAGGTGCTCCCGGCGTCTGAGTATGAAGTAAAGACCTGGTATGAACTAGCCGATTTTTACAGCAAGGCGGTTGACCTGTATCGCCGCCAATTTGCCGTGTTGCAATTCATTATCCTGTTGATGGTGTTGCTCAGCGTTGCAAACAGTGTGAATATGGCAGTCTACGAGCGTGTTGGGGAATTCGGGACCATGATGGCGCTGGGGAATAAGCAGGGCGATATTTTCAGGCTGGTTCTCAAGGAAAATATGTTGCTGGGTCTGCTCGGGGCAGGTCTGGGTGTCGCTCTAGGTGTCATTCTGGCGTGGGTAATATCCGGTATTGGCATTGAAATGCCGCCACCCCCGAATTCCGATATTGGTTATACGGCCTATATCCGTCTTGTTCCCCGCGTGATTGTTATGGCCTTTGGGGTAGGTGCAGCAGCTACGCTGCTGGCTGCATTACTGCCAGCCTATCGTGTGTCCAGATTGCCAGTGGCCGAGGCCTTGCGCAAGAATGTGTGATACCGCATTCAAATACTATTTTGAGAGTTTCTTTAAGTATTGTTTGGTGAATACCTTGTCAGGCAGCTTACGCAAGCGCATATTGCTGTATTCCATGACCGAGCGTCCTTTCCTGGTCAGACCATCCACCATTACCAGCCGTGTCGGACGCACTTCACCGGCAATTTTCTTGTAGGCCTGATAGTGCGCGGTTTTTATCAGTCGTTTGGACCGGGAATAAAACTCCGCCTTGTAGGGTCTGAAGCTGGCCTGATTGACCCAGTACAGAACCCGCTGGTAAGTCACACCTCTGCGCGCCGCATTCAATTCGAGGGTGTAATAGGTTTCCTGCCCGATCTTTTCGGTGCCCAATAATGTGGGTTCATAGTCTCCCGCGAAGTTGGCTCGGGCGATATCTCCATTGGCAACCTCGCCGGTCAATCTTGCAGACAACGGTAGCCGCACGGGCTGGGAAAGGTTGGGTAAAAATGCCCATAGATCATGATCTCTCATAAGAAGGATAGTGCCCTTGTCAATCGCAGGTGCCGTGGTCATCAACAGGGTCCTGTCATTCCCTTTGGATAGAATCCGGTATTCCTTGACATCGGGGTTGCGGCCGGGTTTTGTTGAGGTAATTTTGACGTCGACCTGAAAGCCTTCCGCAGGAAAACGAATATGGTCTGCCTTTTCTACTATCTGCTCGGGCGTTATTTCTGGTTCAGACGCTGCAAATGA
>VAPC010144184.1_pt1 | contig 15170 bp, 32 predicted proteins | sample 3395121 | NCBI WGS metagenome assembly VAPC01 (sample SAMN08290434, study PRJNA428436) | hydrothermal vent metagenome | isolation source: Deep-sea hydrothermal vent chimney | place: Indian Ocean: Southwest Indian Ridge | depth 1711 m m
CCGGTGAATCGTCACCACACGACTTGCGTGCCCGAGGTGGGATGGTGGCGCGCGGGAGCGGCCGGTGTTGGTGGTGGGGTTCAACATGTGATATGCTCCTATCGTGGTCGTGATAACTACACCCTAGTGGGTCGATATGCTCCCCGCAAGGACTGGAAGGGCCGGAGGATTCAACACCTCCGGCCCTTCTGCTATCCACCTCCTCCTCTACTTCTTGGCCTGTTTGAACCATGCGGCCTGAACCGCGTCCAACAACTGGCCGACCGGCTGATCCGAACCAACCTTGTGATCCGTGCAGAAATCCTCAATCGCCTTATGCAACCTCGGCAACGCCACCTGCCGACGCTCCTTCTTCTGATCCGTCATCGTTCCTCCTCTCATATCATCGTCTGCTGGCGGTCTGCCCACGACCGCTGCTCTGTTTTGGTGAAATGTCCTGACTCCCAGATGCGCCAAATGGCGAGCCGGTTGTAGTCTGCTGATAGGTCGTTGGAAATACCGTATCTGCCGAGGGTGCGGGCTACTCCGGCGACGGTGCCAGTACCGCCGAACGGATCGAGGACGATTCCTTTCTCTGGTGACCATCCCAAGATGATGCGCCGCGGCCATTCCTGCGGGAACGCCGCGAAATGATCCGGCAGATTGAGAGACTCCTTCACAGCGTCGGGGACGATGAGCGGTTCGGTTGGGATCGTCCAGACGGAACTTGGGAGGCGGCCGAGGGGGTTGGCTGTGTTCGCTATCCCACCAGCGTCGTTCCTGTCCGGGTTCCTCTCGCTGTTGCCTTTGTCACGCCCTATCCACGCTGTGGTATTGTGCGGCTCCCGTATCTCGTCCGCCGCAGAGAAGTACCGCGGTTCTTTCACGAAATGGAACCACTGCTCATGACTTCTCCGCACCCTGTCTGTCACCGACTCCGGTAACCCGTTCGGTTTCGACCACACCACTTCGGCCCGCAGAATCCATCCGGCATCGATCTGTGCGATAGCGAACCGCCACGGCAAACCCATCAACGACTTTTCGCGCACAGCGAATCCACCCCTCATAATGTTGTCTTTCGGCATCCGTACCGCGCCTGATTTCGCCCGTTCAGCCCAAGTTTCCTCGAACTCCTCGAACTTACCTGGGAACATGCCTGGTTGATGTGACGACCGACGCACTTGTACGCGCTGTGAATACTTGTCACCCAAGTTTATCCACACAGACCCGGACGGTTTCAATACGCGCCGCCATTCCACCATGCACTCCGTCAACGCATCCACGAACTCTTGCGGCGTATCCTCAGACCCGATCTGCTCGTCGTAATGCTCACCGCTGTCCTGATACGACCTCAGTGCGAAATATGGTGGCGATGTGACAATCAGATCAACCGTCCCGTCATCGAACGGCAACGTGCGTGCATCGTGACGTATCACAGCAGCCTTAGCATCTTGGAAGTCAATCACAGCGTCGGGTCTCATCGTCTCTCGTTCCACGGACGGTTAAGCACCGCCCTCAAAATGGCCTCATTCTCGAAACGTCTCATGTTCGGCGTATCCCGACAATCCAACCACCCATGATGACTCTGGCAAAGGACAGCAACATTCGCGAAATCGTCACGATACCTGGAGCCACCCATCCCAGAGCCTTTCAAATGTGCGAGCTCCAGTTTCGGCCGCGGATAGTCACACAACGGAAACTCGCATCGGCCTTCGGCGCGTTCCATCGCCGCGTCACGCAACTCAGAACGCACACTCATCCGCTGCGCTCCCATCCCATTCTCTTGTTATATCTGTCACAGATCCGTTGCGCCCGCCGACGTGACCGCCACGAGTTTCGAAAACCGAAGAGCTGTGTCTGCAAACGTTCCCCATCTGGAGCCGAGACGATGATGAACCGGCGTGCGTCTGTGAATGTGTTGCGTTCCTCAACGACAATCATCATGCCTGCGCCTTCCATCGTCGATAACACAACCCGCAAATGTCTGTCCCTTCAGGATCGACAGGTGCGACACAACGGTCACCCGGCAGCCGCCCCCACAAACCGTCCGACTCGGCATGCAGCACAACCGCCCTGACGCAGCGTGCCAGTGATGGGCAGTCGCGGTACAGGTGATCCACTGTGACACCCACAAACGCTTCGTGGCCGCTCATCCGCTGTCTCCCAATGCAGCATCAACAATCCTCCGCGCCACTTGGTAATTACTGAGCACTTGAATCTTGTGTCCGTCTCGGAGTATGACATCGGCAAGCTCCTCGGCATATGGGCCGTATCCCTTTCTCGCGATGACGATGTTGATACTCTCCTTCATCGCTGATTCGTAGTCGATGCTGTCTTTCCACTCCTGTTCCGTCATCAGTTCTTTACGGTCGTAGCCATGAACTACGGCGGCAATTGTCAGGAGTGGTTGCGGTTCCACCTTCGCGTTCGCAACACGAAGCAACGCATCTTGTGCTTCGTCTCGTGTCGGCAGGTCACTCATTCGCTGTCCTCCTCGGTGAGAGCATCCAACATCAACGCTGACCAATTTGGACAACGGCATTCCTCACTGGCCCAATCTGCATAACAGGCTCTTGTTTGATGCAACGCTTTTGCTGCAATCTCGCCGTTGACTGTAATCAACGCCGGTTCGCCGCCAGGGTCGAGAGAGACAGCATGGAACACATCTCGATCATCAGCCTTTGGATTTATTCGGTACAGGTCACTCATCGGGATCAGCCTCGAACATTTCGGTGATGTTGGCAAGGATCGCATCCACCTCCGTTTGGTTCTTCGGCTCCCCACCGAACGTAGCGACCACCTGAGCAACAATCATTTTGGTGTCTATAATCCGTTGCTCCTGCGTGCCGGTGGTGTGTGTCCACGCGGCGTCCTTGATTTTCCGCATCCGTTTCTCAGCCAACGAAGGCGGCTTCTCAACCGGCGCCTCGGTGCTGTCAGACGCGATAACGGGAGACTCCGCATCGGCGTCAGTGACACCTTCCAACGGAATCAGGAACATTTCGAGAAGCCCATATTTCAACGCCGTAGACATCGCCTGATTCGTTGCCTTGTCAGCAAAATCCCGAGACTCTCCCTGCATCACAATCGTCACAGTTGAACCGTCAACAGCAGCGAAGCTGTAACGGATACGCAAACGTGCGTCGGTGGCAAGGTTCTGATTCCGGCCAGCCAACTGCTGCACATAATCAGCAGACAACACCTCGGGGTAGATCACTACCTGATGTTTCACGAACAGGCTATGCAGAGCGTTGTACATGTCGTCGATGCCCCTGAACGCGTAGCCTTGCTGCTTGTTCTGCTGCGCTTTCGGGATAGCGGGCACATCGGCCATGATGTTCGCCATCTGTTGATAGATGATTCCTTCTTGCGGTCCCATCTGGTCCTCCTTGTTGCTGGACTCTCTGATTATAGCCTTGCGGTATGACGTTTGCTACCCCATCCTCAACTGTCCGCCACCGGGCTCAGCTATCAGCCGGTATTCGATTTGGCGTGTCTGATGGGCATGGTTCGCGTCCTGGCACCGGTGCTTCGAGTCGATCACCCAGCCGTCTTTGCGCAGATCCCCGACCCGGTTACGTGCCGCCGGCATGTTTGCTTCGAGGAACGTGGTGGCGCACACGGCGCGTCTGGTTCGGAGCATCAGTTTGACACGCTCAGTATGGGTCATCAGAGTTTCAGTTCTGTTTGGGCTGCTGCGAACACACCGATCCACAAGATGAGGAGTGCCGCGTAGAGGAGCCAACGTGCTTTCTGTTCATCGGTCATCATGAACCTCCCGAAATGATATGTGGTGCAAAGAACGGATTAGGGGGCCAGAGAGCATCGCCGAGTAGAACAGGAGCTGGGTTCATTGGCTTCTCAACCTCGACGACTTTGAGGATCTCAGCCCGATACCCCGCCTCGTGTTCGACGACTTTCCCAGACAGCAGCACACGCGCCACCGCTACACCGGCACCGACGAACAACGTGTAGTTGGCAGCGTAGACAGCTTGGTCACGGGTTTTGAATGCGTAGAATCCGCACCCATATCCGACACCCGACTTGCATCTTTCCCCCGGCGGATCGGGACACAGAGTCAGGGCCTCGAATTCGGCGAACGTGAGGAACCAAGGGTGAACTGGCGGGTCGCATTTGGCATGGAGCTCGACACCGACAGGATGCCGCCCCGGTGTAAACCTGTCCGCTGTGGGTCCGTCAGGGTGCGGGAAACCCAGCCACAGTCCGTCCGGATCGCCCTTCTCGACATCGACATTGATGACGCGCCACGCCTCAACCTTCTCGTTGCTCCACGTCTCTTCCAGGGGCTCAGGGGTTTCGTGTAGGGACGCGAACTGCTGATTGATGAGATGACCTACCGTGAGAGCGACAGGCCCACCGGTGCTACTACCACCGAAGATCGGAGGCACAACGGGTGAGATCGTAATGCTATGTACCCGTCGCCTCAGCGCAGCCTTCCGTCTCCGACGTCCCCAAAGATAGCTAACGCCCCAGCCGGCACCGAAGAACACAGGGGTCATCGCCAACACAATGAGGAGGTTCATGGCGCACCGACCCTCTCCGGAATCTTCACCGGCTGCTTGATCGGTTGCTTGACGGGTTCGGGTTCCACTCTGATAATCCTACGAGCTGGGCCAATATCGCTCATGTCGCCTCCTTGACCGGTACACGTTTCATACCGGACTGGTACGTGTTCTCACCGATCATGGCACCATCCGTCCCAGCATCGTCGCTGATTTCCTGATACTCGACACGCAACGGAACCCGCTGATCCGACAGGAGCCGTTTCAACTGTGTGAACCTCCACGTCAGCCGAACAGCGTCCACATCCATCGCCATACGGAGCGCTTCCAGGATCGTCATACCATCATCACCGGCAATGCTGGCCAAGATCGCAGGCGAGTTGTAGGACCGGTCTGTCTTGTATGTCGGCACAAGCTCGTACTGGCTGCCGACAGCTACCGGTGCGCCACGGTCGTACGGGTTGACACGTTTCGACTTGTCATGATCGACGATGGGTTCCATCTCCGTTGCGGCAACCTGTTCCCAACCTCGTCGTGTCTCGGCGAGGAGCACTTCGAGTTCTCTGGTCAAGCCGCAAGCATCAGCTATCCCCGCATCGGATGGTGTGAGCTTCGCCAGCTCAGCAGCGTGTTTCCGGATCAGGCGGATCTTCCGCATAATCGTGTAGTCCTCTGTTGCTGTCATGGTCGCTCCTTTCTGTTGTCGTACCGTTTCGTCCGCGTCTCGTCCCACTCGAGGATCGTTGATGACCGCCACAGGATGGTGCGGCCGTCCACAACCTCATCAGGAGCGGGGAGTTTCCCTTGGGCGCGCATCAGTTTCACCGTACCCGGTGTCAACCCGATCAGACGGGCGATACCGGCGATGCCGATCAGATTATTGTTCATTGATTCGCTCCATCTGCCAAGCCGCCAACCTGAGCGCGACATCATGGGAATGTGTGCGGCTGGTGACACCGTGTGCTTCACCGAACGGACAATCACACTGTGTGCCAGCCGGTGTGACTTGGACTGTCCAACGTTCGGTGCCGTCAACATGGCCGCTCACGGTCGCAATGCTGCCGTCGTCGGCGATGGTGTACGCGGTGACATGCACTTTCCCCGAGTTCACATACCCGGCGGCTTTCCGTTCAACCTTGTTCATAGGCTGTATCCGAATATGTCGATGAACGGATGTGCAGTCCATTGTCGATCCTTGTCCACGAAACCCACCGCTTTGAGCATTTCGTGGTCCATGTCAAGGCACACGTAGCTAAGCATCGCAGCCACGTCGTCGAATGCGCCTCCTATGATTACCTGTTCGATGGAGCAGTACGTGTGGTTCACCTGTTGGGTGAGTTTCACGGCGTAGCGTTCACTCATTGATCCCTCCTTGGCATTCCTTGTCTAGGTCGCGGCTTGAGGTCCACCAGCCACCCAACGAGTTGACATGCACCTGCACCTTGACTTGGCACTTCGTGCAGTACAACGTCGAGTCGTCAGCAGCAATGGCGTAATACGCGATGTTGTGGCCGTGACGTTCCCAGCGTTCCTGTAAACCTTCCTCAATCGTCAACGCATCCAGTGTCATCGGTTCGCTCCTTCACACGGTCGGGTGGCTTCACGGTTGTAGCTGCGGCATCCGCACCAGTCACACGCGATCACATCATCATCCGGATGGAAGTCGTGGGAGAAGTGTCTCTGCTGCGTCTCATCCTCGGCGAGGGATTCCTGTCGTAGGATCTGACGGTCGTAGATGTGCTGTTCCTCTCGCGCTGTCAGGTCACTCATGTCAATGTCCTGGAAGTCCGGCTGCATACGTGTCATAGAAATCTGATTCGCCATCCCATAGGGATGCTCCGGAGTAGCTGGTCATATTCAACCACGGCTCACCGCGCCAACCACGGATGACCCGTTTCAGGACTTCACCGTTGGCGTTGGGTTTCCCGATTCGGCAATAGTCACCGAACGGTGTCGGGTCACCAGGGCGGGGTAGTACACGGCTGTTGCGTTGAGCTCTACGTCCTTTCATCAACGCCACCGACTTCGCGGTGACCCTCACGACTTCATACACGTCTACGTTCGTCTGGTCGTATCCCCATGACTCGACGAACATGTCACCAACCTTCACTGTGTGATCAGTCATGCGTCCCATCCGTTCTGTTCAAGGACTAGGTTGGCGGCTTCTTGCGGGTCCATCTCGTCGTCGTACCAGTCCCGGAAGTTGGCGTCTGCGAGGTCGTGGACACTTACCCCCGAGATGTGGCCGACGATACGATCTACTTGCTTCATCCACTGTTCAAACGTCATATCGTTCCTTCCGGCTGTGATTGCAAACCGGGCAGCAGTCGCCACCCCAATCGGTGCAACGCTCCGCAGTCTGGTCACATGCTGTGCATCTGCTGGCGAGCGGCTGGTTGATGCTGGCTTCGGCGAGGAGTGTTTGCAGGTGGAGGAGTTCGAGTTCGTCAGGTTGGCTAGGGAAGTTTCGTAGCAAGCTGACGGCGTTGGTTAGAGCTTTCTGTGTTGCTGAGTATTCGGTGTCGGTGAGGGTGAAGGTGAGGGTCATGTTGATGTCTTCTTCTCGGTGAGAGAAGTCAGCAAAGAGACAACGCTCAACATGCGTTCAACGACCTGAATCTGCCTGGTCGGTGGCAGTTTGTACCAGTCCCTAGCCTCGTCCATTGTGACGTTCGCCTCATCCCATTGGTCTGAGAGGCCTTTCAAGTAGACCGAGGCAACGATGCCAGACTCCGGCACGTCGCGTCGGTCTACTATTGATGCTTCCGTTAAGAGTGTGCGGAGGTGCTGGACTTTAAGCTGCTGAGGTTGGGTGAGCGTTCGCACTTCCTGTATTGCGGTAGTAAGTGCGTTCTGTGTGGCGACATATTCCTTGGCGGTGAGTGTGATAGTCAACTGCATGTCTCGGCCAGTCTGCGTACCTTCGCTTCGCGTTCCGCAGCATATTTGACAGCGTACGGCCGCATCTTGTCACGAAGCTCATCGGTGTGTTCGCCAGCCATCCATCGTTGGATGAGGGCTCGGTATTCCTGCTGTCCGGTCATTCGGTCCTTCTTGTTGCTGGTTCCCATATCCACAGTATATACCTATCGGTTAGCATCTGTCAAGTCAACACCCCAACCCATGCTACGATCCGACTATCCCCTGTTGCTGGGGTCAGTCGTCATAGCCCGAAACATCTACGGGCGGCTTTGTGGGTCGTACCGATCGCCGCGACTGGTAACACAGTCCGGGCGCATCCGGTGGGGAGACCGTAGACTCCCCGTCGGGCGACAATCAGAGGAGGTACGACACTCATGACAGTCCCACTGTTCAGAGCAGAGCAGGAAGTCTCCACGTCAGACGACTATTACACGCCTGCATGGATCTTCGAAGAGCTCGGCATCGAGTTCGACTTCGATGTTGCTGCCCCGCCTGGCGGTGTCCCGTGGATACCGGCGAAACGGTTCTACACGATTGCCGACGACGGACTATCACAACCGTGGGAGGGTCGGGTGTGGATGAACCCACCCTATTCGAGTGTTACTCCGTGGTGGCAACGGTTCCAGACACATCGCAACGGTATAGCGTTGTTGCCGTGGGTCAAGTCGGCGTGGGTGGTAGACATGTGGAACAGCAATGCTGTGCTGGCGCTGCCGCATCGTTGGTTCAACTTTGACGGGCAGGGGTCAATCTCCTATGGGGTCGTGTTCGTCGGATTCGGGGAATGGACGCGTGAGCCGCTCTCAAGGATCGGATATGTAAGGTGATAGGCTGACCTCATGGCAACATACACCGATGAGCAGAAACGTGAAGCCATCAACCTCTACATCCAACACGGCACCACAACAGCCTCACAACAATCCGGCATACCGAAACGCACCCTTTTACGCTGGGTGAAAGACTCCGATGTGGTGGCACGAGCCAGAAACAAAACGGCTAAGGCGACAGCAGAGCTCACACGGTTGAACGTCGAACGGCGTGAACGCATCAAGAGCCAGTTGTTGGAGAAGATCGAAGACCTGATCGGGCGGATGAACCTGCCGCACGTCGACTTCAAAGGCAAAGACGCCGCGATGGTGACGTATCCGGTTGCGACATCTGGTGATGTGAAGAACTATTCGGTGTCGATCGGAATCCTGATTGACAAGTACCGCCTGGAGATGGGCGAGTCCACATCGAGGGCGGAGATCACGTTTGAGCAGGCTGAGACACGGTTGGATGCCGAGTTCGCGAAGCTGGTGGAACAGTTCGAGGCGCTAGATGCGAAAGCGGACGAATGAGTATCACCGCGGTTGAGCAGGCGTTAGCGCACAAGGTCGAAGCGTACGAGAAGCAGGAGGGCGGGTATCAGTTGGTGATGCACACCGACACTTTGATCGCAATCCTAAACGGCACGAAAACAGGAGCGGACAATCCGGGTGTGTTCGACACCATCACCCAAGACAACATACCGGGTGATGTGCTCATGCTGCACGGAGCTTCGATCCATCTCGATGACCGTGTCCTGGCTGGTGCCGTGAACCGTCGCCCATGCTGACCGACCGGCAGCGTATTACGGAGAAGCGGGCCCGTGTCGCGGAGCTCCGTACCAAAATCGGGAACGTGTGGTGGGACACCAAAGCATATCCGCATCAGATCCCTCCGGAAGGCGACTGGTTTTTCTGGCTCTGCGAGGAAGGCCGCGGCGCAGGCAAGTCGGCGGGTGCCGCAAGGTATGTTGCGAAGCATCTGAACGGGCCGCCGTGTTTCTCTTCTGAGCATGATGGCGACGACGTACCGCACCGTGTCGCGCTGATTGCACCCACACTCGGTGACGCTATCGAATCGGCGGTCACCGACGACGACGCCCTTGTACGGTTGCATCCCGGTGCCACGTTCTCAGCCGGCCTCGGTGGTTCGACAGTGAAATGGCCGAACGGCTCCCAAGTCAGACTGTTCGGCACTTTGAACCGTGAAGACATTGAGAGGCTCCGTGCCGGTGGCAACAGATCGCTTGCTGTAGGGACACTCATCGAAACCTGGAACGGTCAGCGACCGATAGAAACCATTATTCCAGGCGAGTTGGTGTACACGGCTGGGGGCCTGCGGCCTGTGGTCGGTTCATGGAATCATGGTTACCGTCCTTTGTGGCAGATCGAAACCGAGTTGGGCCGTACGTTGATGCTGACACCGGATCATGAGGTATGGACTCTGGACGGCTGGATACGGTGCGATAGCCTTACTGTGGGCAGTACCATTGCGGTATGGAATGGGATGGTTACCGCTGGAAGAAACTCCGCAACGGATACTGGGCACGAACAGTCAGACGCGACGGCCGATCGACGACACTGCTCATGCACCGTGCCATGTGGGAGAGACATCACGGCCCGATCGCTGCCGGTATCCACATCCATCACATCGACGGTGACCCGTCCAACAACGACATCGAGAACCTATCCGCTGTTGACCCTGCCGAACACTACGCACAGCATCCCGAAGTCTTCACATCGGAGTGGCACGCTGCTGGTGGACGCAATGCCAAACGCAACCCGATCCCTGTCAAAGACTGTGAACAGTGCGGGACGGAGTTCAAGGGCCATCGCGAAGCTAGGTTCTGTAGCAAGAAATGCTGGGGACGGTTTCAATCCGATAACGCCTCAACCGTCGGTGTGCGATCATGCGTCATGTGCGGTACATCTTTCAACCGTCCTCCCCGGTCCACCGCCGTCACTTGTTCCCGACCGTGTCGCGACAATCTTGCGTGGCAGCGTCGAAGGGCCGGTGTGGGACCTGACAGTCGCTGGGGAGCACGCCTTCGTCGCTGACGGCATCTATGTATCGAATTGTCTCGTGTGGGCCGAGGAGCTGGCGACGTGGCGGCAGTTGGATGACGCTTGGAAACACATGATGCTCGGCCTGCGCATCGGACCTCAGCCTCGAGTGATCGCAACGACGACACCGAAACCACGACCGGAGTATGTGAAAGTGCGTTTGCAGGCGGATCATATTTCTCATGCGACGACGGACGACAATCCGAACCTGAACCCCGAGCATCGCAAACGCCTGTACGACCTGTACGAAGGCACCTCGATCGGGGAGCAGGAGTTGAAAGGGAAACTGATTGAGGAAGCCGACGGTGCGATTTGGACAATGGCGCTCGTCACCGCTGCGCAGAACTATGACCTTCTGAAACCCGACGACGACACAGACGATGTTGTCGACGGCCACGACATCGGACATCTCGGTCGTGTCGTTGTCGCTGTGGACCCGCCCGGTGGCGCAACCGAGGCAGGTATCGTCATCGCCGGTGTCCTCCGCGACTGCCCATGCAAAGGCCCGAGGTTGCCGCACTTCGCAGTTCTCGAAGATGTGTCAGGGAAACTCACACCCAACCGGTGGGGAGGACGTGCCGTCGACTCGCATTACAAATGGTCCGGGGACCGTATCGTTGGCGAATCCAACTTCGGTGGAGACCTCATCGAAGCCACCATCCGCAACATCGACCCGTCGGTGCCGTACAAGAATGTGCGCGCCACGAGGGGGAAGAAGATCCGTGCCGAACCGATCCTCGCCCTCTACGAACAAGGCCGCGTTCATCATGTCACGGCGCTCGGTGCGTTGGAGGGTGAGATGGTTCAGTGGGTGCCAGGCGAATCCGAATGGTCGCCCAACAGAATCGACAGCATGGTTTGGGCCATATCTGAACTGTCGACACGGAAGGAATGGGTAGTCGGATGACCTGGTCTGAGCCGATCCGTCGCGCTCTCCATATCGTTCCGCTGGTGCCTGACTGCAAGTGGTTTCTGCGCGATCCTGTATTCGCAGGACTGCATCAATATCAGGACACGCCGGATGGTCGGAGCTATAGCGACACAGCCCACGTTGTCTACCCAATGCATCTTCGCTCGCTTCCAGCAAATAGAAGGCTGACGACTATCGTGATACCGGGCAGACCTCGAGGAACCCAAGACGACATTGACACGATCATCCATGAAGTAGGACACGTCACCGACGAGATGACAGGCAGAGAACACCTGTGTACACCTATCAGCACATATGCTGAAGCGAACCGTGCCGAGGCGTTCGCGGAGGCTTTCGCAGCGTGGCTGATCCCAGACTACTCGGATGCACTCGGACATGCTGCGTTGGATGAAGATGACTTTCTGTGGTTTGAAGCGAACCTGAGGTAGCGCAGAAACGGGGAGGTAGCCTGTTACCGTACATGCCACATCGTCTGCCGATCGGAGAGACCGTTGAACCCTGTCAAACAATTCGCTGCCGGTGTGATGCTGAAAGCAGCCGGTGTGAACGATCTACGGTTCCCAACCCAACCTGAGGGGATATTCCGTTTCCTACCAAACCAGAAGATACTGAACTACCGGAAAGTCGGTGACGGTGCTACGAACTCCGCCGTGTCAGCGGTGTTGACTTCGATGGGTCGTGCCTACTCGGAACCCACCGTGAGAGAATACGAGCGGGTTGACAACAAGTTCGAGCTCGTCGACGACTCCGAAGTGGTTGCCCTCCTCGAAACACCGAACCCGTACATGGACCCCGAAATGCTTGACCTTTATACGGTGGTGTCTGTTGCGACAACCGGCGCAGCGTATGTTCACAAGGTGCGCAACGCGCTCGGTGAGATCCTGCAACTCTGGCCCCTGTACCCGGAGTTTGTGAAACCGTCAACACCCCGGGACGGGTCGGAGTTCATGTCGCATTGGGAGTACACACCGCCGGGTAGCCCGATGGTGAAAGTCCCAACCGATGACATGATCCAGCTTAGGTGGGCGATGAACCGCAAAGATTTCCGTCTCGGCCACGCGCCGCTCCAAGATGTGCTGTTGGAGGTGTTACAGGATCATGAGGCGGCAGAGTTCTCGACCTCCTTGCTAACGAACCTTGGTGTGCCCGGTGTGATCTTGTCACCGAAAGACCCCGCCGATTCCGGCTCGGGTGATCCGAAGCAGATTGCTGCCGAGTTCCAGTCCAAGTTTACGGGCACGAAGAGGGGCCAGCCGTTCGTGTCGTCTATTGCTCTTGGTGTCGAGATGGTGTCGTTCTCCCCGAAAGACCTGGATTTGACTGCACTGCGCCGGGTGCCGGAGGAACGCATCTCCGCTGTACTCGGATGGCCCGCCATCCTCGCCGGCCTCGGAGCCGGACTGACTTCAACATCAGGTCGGGGCGAATCGTCCACATTGCGTGAGGACGCTATCGAATCCACTCTGATCCCGTTGTGGAAAATGGTTGCCCGCCAATGGACCCGGCAACTCCTCCACGACACACAATCCTACGGGACACCCGATCTGAAACGGTCGCTGCGCATGGATTTGACGGAGGTGCGGGCGTTGAAAAAGGATGAGAAGGACGAGGTTGAGAAGATCGATATGGCGGTGACCGGTGGTTGGGCGATGGTTGCTGAAGCACGACGTCTGATCGGACTCCCCGTTGAGCCGTCCCATGAAGTTTTTCTGCGCAACATTTCGACGTTCCCTGTCGGACAGACCGAAGACCCGACTGTCATAGACGATGGCGAACCTACAAGCTAGACGCCAAGCCAGAGCCCGCCTGGATCGTGCCATTGCGATAGCGTTCACGCAACCCATCCGCCGAGTCCTACGCGCCGAACACAAAGCCATCCTGCGTGCGACCGCCACCGCGGACACACCCGCAGCATGGATACGTGCCGCTACGGGCGCGGTGAAAGACTCCGCATGGGTCGGAACATTTGTGACGTTGTGGCTGTCGAAACCTGTCCTCGACCTGTGGGACACGCAGCAGGCATCGTTGGGGACACCCGACATTGCGATCACATCGGCGGTACGGAAACGGTTGACGGTGATAGCAACCGAACACGGCCGCGAAGCCGCCGACAATCAGCGGTCGATCCTTGTCACGTTGGGTACACCGAAAGCGGATCGCAAGTTCCGATCCACGATGCGCCGAGCGTTGAACGCCTTGTATGTGGAACAGGTTGCGAACCGTGGCGGCTCACTCGCATTCATCGAAGCACTCCAGGCATCCGAAACGATCCGGTACGAAGCATCACGACTGTCATCAGAGACTGCCCTGTATCGGATGCGCAAAGTGTGGTTCACCCAAGGCGACAACCTAGTGCGTGAGACACATCAGAAGGTGAACGGCAAATCGAGGTTTGTGAACCATCAAGGATGGGGTGGACGGCCCGGCAAGTTCCTTGTCGGCGGTGCCTTGCTGAAACATCCACGCGACCCCGCTGGTCCGCCAGGTGAGGTAATTAACTGCCGGTGCTGGATGGAGTACCGCCGCGTGCGGCAGTCCGATGCGCCGTCGCGGACATCGACACGGTTCACACGGTAGACGCGTCCGGTGGCGGCAGATGCTATACTCAGAGTAGCGACCCACAGGAGTACGACCATGATCGACTATGAAGCAATGAGCGCTGCTCACTATCGCCGTGAAATCAGAGGATTGGACCGTCAGCAGATGGACGAACTGATAGAGGCGGCGCTGGGTGACAGTCCGCGCATCATCATCACAGACGTAGCACTTGACGGTGGACCCAAAGAAGTCCAATCATGGACAATGGAATACTGGTCGAAAGGTCCGCCTCCGGCGCGTCTCGGTGAGTACGCGATGGTGTACATGCGACCATAGGCAACACTGTTTCACGTTCCGGTGGACGCCACGTTCCTTCTCCCTGAGGGTTGCAGTGTTGCTGGTTGCCGTGACATCGCGAATTACAAGGCTATGCTTCACAGGACCACTTGGAGGTTCCTGTGGAAACAGCAGAACTGATGATCAAAGAGTTCGTCCCAACCGAATTCAAGTTCGATGACGACGCCGGCACTGTCACCGCAGTGTTCGCACGTTTCAACGTGAAAGACTCCGACCGTGACGTGACACTCCCAGGCTACTTCGGGACACAGAAAGTCGCGATCGCCGACGCGCATGACCGCACCAAGATTGTTGGTCGTGGTGTCATCACCGAACAGAAAGATGTCGCGGTGCTCGAAGGCAAATACTTCCTCGAAACACAGAAGGGGAAAGAAGCCTATCTGACGACGAAAGCGATGGGGGATTTGCAGGAATGGTCATACGGGTTCCGCATCCTTGAGGGCGGTGCGCGCCTCGGACAGCACAACGGCGACGACGTGCGGTTCCTGCAACCCAAAGACGATGGCACACCGGGTGTCGATGTGCATGAAGTTTCAACAGTTCTACGCGGTGCAGGTGTCGGGACACACACGGCGTCGATCAAATCTGAGGGCCTACGATTCGTGGATCAGGCCGAACAGGTCGCGGCTGCAGCCGAAATGCTGTTCACCCGCGCCGAAGAAATAAGCCAGATGCGTGCAGAGAAAGGTTCCACTCTCGGTGACGAAGCCGTGGCTCGTCTCACCGCAGTGAAAACCCGACTGGAGAACGTGGCTGCGATGCTCACCGACCTGACGTATGAACCGCCGGTCATTGACAATTCGTTGCTGTTCCTGTCGGCTCGCCGCACACTGGCACGGTCCAACGAATACACCGGAGGATAGCTATGGCAGCGAAAACGTTGAAGAAGATGGTTGAGGAGATCAAGGTCAAGTCTGATGAGATGGCGAAAGTCTTCGAGGAGGCAGGGCCCGAATACGACTTCGACAAGGTCACCACTCTCAAGGGTGACGACATCAAGTCGAATGAGGACAAGGTCAAGTGGGTGAACGAACGCGAAGAAGAGCTCGC
>VAPC010280340.1_pt1 | contig 15058 bp, 11 predicted proteins | sample 3395121 | NCBI WGS metagenome assembly VAPC01 (sample SAMN08290434, study PRJNA428436) | hydrothermal vent metagenome | isolation source: Deep-sea hydrothermal vent chimney | place: Indian Ocean: Southwest Indian Ridge | depth 1711 m m
ACCATCGTATTGTCGTGTTCGACCTCAAGGGCAGGTACCGCTTCCAGATAGGCAAACAGGGTGAGGCCGAAGGACAGTTCAGCAGTCCGGTCGGCATCACCACCAGCGATGGAAGGGTATACGTGGCCGACACCGGCAATCACCGCATCCAGGTCTTCGACCAGGCAGGGAACTTCATCAGCAGCATGGCGGTGCACGATGGTAAGCGTCCGGTACGGCCTATCGATGTCGCGGTCACCCGCAAAGGCAGGGAACTGTACATAACCGGGAATAAAAATCACAAAATCATGGTCTTTTCCCGCAAAGGAAAACTGTTGCGCACCTGGGGTGGCAATGGCTCCAACCGTGGTCAGTTTCGCTATCCGGCCAGCGCGATACTGCTGCCGGACGATCGCCTCGCCGTAGTCGATGTGCTGAACACACGGGTTCAGGTTTTCCATCCGGACGGTCGCCTGTCCGTGGTGGTCGGCGACTGGGGTGTCCTGCCCGGTCAATTTTTCCGCCCCAAGGGGGTGGCCATCGACAGTGCCGGTCGTTTCTACGTCTCCGACAGTTATATGAACCTGGTCCAGGTGTTCGCCGATACCGGCGAATTTCTCTACGTACTGGGTAGTGACGGCAAGCCGCGGGGCTTCGATACACCGACAGGTATCGCGACGGACAAACGGGATCGTCTGTATGTTGTCGAAATGCTGAAGAACAAGGTTTCGGTATTCGGGATACAACCATGATCACGCGACAGGTCCGTCCCTGTCTGGTGCACGTACTGACACTGCTGGGTTTTTTCCTGTTACTGGTGGATCAGGCCGGCGCCGCGCCGCGCCTGCCGTCTGCGAAACGTGAATGCGCGCTGTGCCACGTTATGTGGCTGACTGAATTCAGGCGCGATGACGTCACGACCCTGATCCCCTACGACCCGAAACCGGTGGTCGAAACCGGCAAACAGGACGTCTCCAGCACCGAGCGTATGTGCCTGTCCTGCCATGACGGCTGGGTACTCGAATCGCGAGATTTGTGGAAAAACAGGGAAGACGCGCACCCGGTCGGGCAAAAGCCGTCCGAGGACATTCATATACCGATTGTGGAAGGCAAGAACCTGTTCCCGCTCAACCATGACGGCAAAATGTACTGCGGCACCTGTCACACAGCACATGGTGTCGATTGGGGAGCGACCGATTCGCCGGTTTTCATGCGCGTGCGCAGCCGTGACGGTGAGTTGTGTCAGGCCTGCCACGATGAGAAAAGCAAAGGTCCGGAAGCCGGCTTTCACCCACTCAATAAGGAACTGAAAAACCGCCCTGCCCTGTTCGACACAAGCGACGCCAAATTGAGTAACGACGGTAAAATTACCTGCCAGAGTTGCCACAGCCCCCATCTTGCCAGGGACGACAAGCTGCTGGTGACACGCAATGACCGGTCTCAACTGTGCGGAAGTTGCCACGACGACCGTGCCGCCAACAGCATGGCCTCGGCAGCGCGTATGCACACCCACCCAGTGAACGTGATCCCCAAACAGGCCAGGATTCCGGCATCACTCAAGGAACAGGGCGCCAAACTGGCTCCCGACGGCGCAGTGATCTGCGAGACCTGCCACAAACCCCACGAGGCTCAACCGGAAACCGGCCTGCTGGTCGCCGACAACAAACAGTCCGCATTGTGCGAGGACTGCCATCAGAAGCAGCGCAGGGTTGCCGGTGGCAAGCATGACATGCGCCTGGTCAAGGCAGACAGCACTAACATACGCAAACAGACAGTGGCCGAGGGCGGTGCCTGTAGCGCCTGTCACGTACCGCACCAGGGGAAAGGCCCGAAGATGTGGGCCCGAGAGCCGGGCTCCAGCCAGGATGCCATGGCGGCGCTGTGCCTGAGCTGTCATGAAAAAGACGGGCTGGCCAAAAAGCACCAGGTTGGCCGTTACAGCCACCCAGTGGGCGTGGAAGTCGGACGTCGGGTGGACCTGCCGACCTACAGCCGTGACGGCCTGAAAGCGGTCAAAACCAGTACCGGCCTGGTGACCTGCGCGAGCTGCCACGACCCCCACCAATGGGACCCGGCTCACGCCGCTAAAAAAGCCAAGCCCGGCGCCGACAGCGATGCCAGCAACAGCTTCCTGCGCAAGGTCAATGGCCCGGATTCGGCGCTGTGCCGAACCTGCCACGAAGAAAAATGGACCGTACAGGGCAGCGAACACGACCTTGCCAAAATGGCCCCGGATGCGCGCAATGCGCACGGTCAGACCGCCGCACAATCCGGCCTGTGCGGCAGCTGCCACCGGGTGCACAATGGCAAAGGCCCACGCATGTGGGCACGCGCAATACCGGCGGGTGCCAGTCCCGTATCCAGCCCCTGTCTCAGCTGCCACAATCCGAATGGCGTAGCCGCAGAAAAACTCGTCGGTGATCATAGCCATCCACTGGACGTCCCGATTGCAGATCTCGGCATACGTGCCACCCTGAAAAAGTGGACCAGCAAACTGGTGGCACTGGCAGGAGCAAAACCGCTGCTGCCACTGCCCCTGTTCGATCAGCATGGCGGGCGGGCTGCAAAGGGTGGACAGGTCGGTTGCGGCAGTTGCCATGATCCACATCGCTGGTCGCCGGACACAAAGGTTACCGCGTTCGATGTCGAAGGCGATGCCAGCAACAGCTTCCTGCGCATCAGCGAGCACGGTAACAGCGAGTTGTGCGTGAACTGCCATACCGGCAAAGCCGTAGTGTCTCTGTCCAAACACGGAGACAAGACCCTGGCGCTGAAGAAAAAAGAGGCAAACCCGAACGCTGCCGGCTCGCAGGACAAGACTGCTGACGCTGCCTCCGGTGTTTGCAACAACTGCCACCAGCCACACAACGGCAAAGGCGCTTTCCTGTGGGCCAGAGACGAAGGGCCCGGACACAGTACCGGCGAGAAGCGTTGTACCAGCTGCCATCGCGACGATGGTCACGCCAAAGACAAGCAAACCGGCCCTAACAGCCACCCCCTCCAGGTCAAGGTGGCGAAAAGCAATCTGCCGGAACACCTGCCGCTGTATACGCCGGAAGGCAAACAGGCCAGGCGTGGCGGCAGCGTGGACTGCGGTAGCTGCCACGATCCACACCAATGGCAGCCGGATGACCGCCTGAGCCGCAGCGGTCAGGACCCGGACAGCGAAGGTGACGCCGGCAACAGTTTCCTGCGCCTGTCCGCCACCCGTGGCGAGCTGTGCAACGAATGCCATCGCGATAAACGCCAGGTGCTCGCCACCGACCATGATCTCGCCATTACCGCACCCGAGGCTACCAATGACCACGCCCGGACGGTTCAGGAATCCGGCCTGTGCGGCCCCTGCCACAGCATACACAATGCGACTTCACCGATGCACCTGTGGGCCAGGGCGCTGGGCGATGGCGACAACCCGGTGGAACAGGCCTGCCGTAGCTGTCATGCCGATAACGCGATTGCGCAAGCCAAAGTCCCGCCGAATACGCTACACCCCGGCAAGGTCACGGCCTGGTCGGAAAAACTGCGCGCAGGCCTGCGCCCGGGCAAGGTCACCCCGCTACCGGTATTTGACCGTGAAGGCCATACCGCCCTGACCGGCGTGATCAGCTGCGCGAGCTGCCACGACCCTCACCAGTGGCAGGCAGACCTGACCCAACCCGCTCCAGGCAAGAATGCCGAAGGCGATGTAAGCACCAGCTTCCTGCGTCTGTCCAGTACCGCCTCGTTCCTGTGTGCTGATTGCCACGGGCTGGACTCGATATTCCGCTACAAATATTTCCACACCGAGAAAGCGCACCAGAAACATCGCCTGTCCCGCTGATACACGGCACCGTGACAGGCAAGCCCTCGCTGGATTCACGCTCCTACTGACTGTTTTACCCTAAAGATTCCCCGCGCAAGCACGATAACCTGATCAGTTTCGTGACAAAAGCAAACCAACCGAAAGGCTGGGACGCAAAGTTACCTGCCTGTGGCCAGTGGCTATGGCAGAGGGACTACCGGAGAGATAACTATGAGCAGGTTCCGCCGTCTGGCGCGAGTAATAATCGCTGTGTGTTCAACCGTGGTGTTGCTGGGCACGCCCTACGCCACACAGGCCGGCAGTTTTTCAGACACTTTCAAGAATTTCGTGCTCGGACCGGAGGCGCACGCCGGGACCTTGCCTGCCGTGCAACTACCGGCCACCAGCCAGGCGCGCAATTGCATGCAATGTCACAACGGCAGCGCCGGACCTCAGATCGCCATGAAACACGCCGGGACACCCATGCGGTTCCGTGGACACATCAGCATCGATCACCCGGTTGGAATGAACTACAACCAATACGCATACAAGAATCCTCAAAGCTACGTAGCACCGGCTCGTATGGATAAACGGATTGTATTCGAAAACGGCGAGGTCACCTGTGTTTCCTGTCACCAGATCAAAAACGAACCGGTAGCCCGGTTAAACGGCACCCACACCCGGATCGGCAGTCAACAGTGTAACGTCGGCACCGGCTATACTACTGGTTCGAATCGAACCCGGCTATGCATGGGCTGCCATAACATGTGAGGCAGACTCTGGAAGAGTGCGCTTGCGCAAGAACTCAATTATTATGTGCGCCCTGATCGATCCACAGTTTTATCAGTTCAATTTTTTCCTTGCCCAGCGGTTCCATTCGACCTTCTGCCAACGATTGCTCATGATGTGGCGGCATCTGAACTGATGGATCGGCTTTGTGTGCAATCAGGCGGTACAACGTGCTCGATTCACTGCTGCCCGCTACAACTACCGGCCCGAATTTTGTACCCTTCATGATAGCGTTATAGTCTTTGGCACTGAACGCACTTTTGGCGATCCCCTCGCCGGCCCCGTCATGACAGGAAATACAATTGGTCTGTAGAATCGGTTCAATATCCTTTTGAAAACTCACATCTCTGGAACAACCTGTTACAACAACAAACGCGGTTAAAACACCTACAATGATTTGTATCGTATACCTCATTATTTTACCCTCATTTAACCCGATTGCGCCAACATCAGGGTAGATCAACGCAACAGAAAAAACCTTGTGCCAGATCAAATAATTAGTCAAAAGCCCTTAAAACCGTGATGATGCCGCATACCCATGTTCATCAGGACTTGCCTGGCCTTACTAAAGCATCCTGCATCGATTTTCCAAACTGGCTGGCGCTGGATGGTTCGGTTCGATCCCAACTCGCAAGGGGTTTGTTGAGGAAGTTGTTATAAAACCGTGTTAACGCGGCCTTGTCTTCTTTGGTCAGCTTCTCGACTACAATGCGGCCACCAAAATGAGCAACGAAATCCGGAGTGTAGCCAAGGGGTTGATGAATCTGATCGAGATATCCCGCGATTCCCTGGCGCTCGGACTCAGTGTCTCCGCGCGTACCGCAGACCACAAACGAAGCAATCACCCGGTCTCTTAAATGCCGGGAATGTTTAACCAGCAGTTCCTTCAGTTGCCGGTGCACGCCACCAATCCAGACGCCCGAGCCCAGTATCAGATGGTCATAATTCGAAAGCGTTTCTGAAGCTTCCAGTGTTTCAATATTCAGCAGCGATACTTCGCTGCCCAAACCTTCTTTAATCCAGCCGGCAGTGTCCAGCGTGGAGCCGTAGCGTGTTGCATAAATAATAGCGGTCCGTGGATTTGACTCAGGATCAACAGCCTGCCTGATGCTGCAGCCGAAACTCAATGCAAGCAGGGCTCCCATCCCGCTTTGGCAGGAAAGTTTGAGAAAAGCCCGTCTATCGAGATATTCTGTCATGCTTGCCTTGATGGTGGCATGGACGCGTTAAGTATACCCCCAAAAATCCCTATCTTGTAGAAATAGATACCGGTAAGAAGTAATATTGACGTGAGCTAATATTGAATCACTGTTTTCCAACCAGGGAATGATCTTGAGTGAGCAAGCAACCAGACAGGTAAAAACAATTCTTTATGTGCGATTGCCCTGCTGGAAAATATATCCCGGTGGCGTAATCTATGTTGCCGATTTTATTCACAAGCAACACCCGGAAATCAAGCAGGAACTGCTCGACCTTGCCCTTGTTCCCAGGGGTGAGAGAAAGCGGACGTTGAAATCACGAATACTGGCGCTTGATCCGGATGTGGTCGCCTTTTCATGGCGCAACATGCAGTCATTCGGTCCGCATCCCGAAGACGATGCGCTGGATGTGGTGATGAAATTCGATCATTCACCCAACCTGTGGCACCGGTTCAAGGCGGCAATCGATGCAGTTTCCATTATCTACGAATACACCGCCAGCCGGTTTCGTAACTTCGCTTTTATGAGGCTGGTGCGCAAACTGAAACCTGAATCAAAGATTATTGTCGGTGGTACCGCCGTATCGATTTTTGGAAAATACGTTATCAAGCATTGCCCGGTAAATACCGTCGTCGTCATTGGCGAAGGTGAGCCAACCATGCTGTCCATTATTGATGGCGAAAGTTCGACTATTGGTGAATGTTATTGCAAGAACCATGCGGGTGAAATCGCTTATTCGAACAGGACTGATAATTTCAACCTGTCAAAACTAACCGCAGTTAATTTTGAGTATATTGAGTCAATATTTCCGGAAATACACGAATATACGGACGACTATATTGGCGTACACACTAAACGAGGTTGCCCCTATCAGTGTCATTTCTGTCTTTATAACAAGATTGAAGGGCATAAACAGCGCTATCGTGACCCGATAGAAATTGTTGATGAAATTGAGTCATTAAATACACGTTATGGTGTCAGGAATATCTGGTTTACCGACGCTCAGTTTTGTTCTACGCAGCAAAGTACGCGTCATGTGGAGGAAATACTTGATGAGATTATCCGGAGAAAACTGAAAATACAGTGGACCGGTTACTTGCGTCTGAACCACCTCACCGTCAACCTGGCCGGGAAAATGCTGGACAGTGGCCTGGCCAGTCTTGATTTATCATTTACAGGCACACAGGAAGTTATCAACAGCCTGACGCTGGGGTACTCGCTTGAACAGCAGATGGAAGCTTTTCAGATGTTCAAGGACGCGGGTTACACCAACCAAAAAGTCAAGTTGTATATACCGCTGAATGCGCCTGGCGAAACACCATTAACCCTTCAGAAAACAATTGATCGTACCAAGGATCTCTACCAGATATTTGGTCGGGACAATGTATTGCCCTTTATTTTCTTTATCGGGATACAGCCCGGCACACCTGTGGAGAAATTATTGATCAAGCAGGGTTATCTCAGCAAGAATTATAACCCGTTAACTTTTAACCCGTTTGTTATTAAAAAATTACTTTATAACCCTAAGCCACTGGGCGAAATTATTGCGCGCAGCTATCTGGAAGCGGCCAGCACGCACGATAAAGACAGTGAATACATCGGGCGGGCAACCATGGATATTATCGAGCGCACGCTGGCTAAGCACACAGCGGGGCAAGACCCCGCTGTTCTGATCAAGCCTGCATGACGAAGAAGGTAATAGCGTTCAAACCTGGTCGCGTCCGGATTTTTTATTGACTGACTCCCTGACGCTCTTTACTTTCCGGCGATAATAGAGGCGCTGGCCCATTTTTAAAAACATGCGATACAACCCCCAGACAATGACGATAAACAAAGGCAGATAGGGTACCAATGATTCAAGACTGCCTAACTCCATCGGAGTACACCTCTTGTCATTTTCAGTCTTTCGTGATGCTGGCGTCTTCCAGGATCAGCTCATAAACATAGCCGTAGCCGTAGCCAAAATCCCTGCCAAGGTTCAGAGTGTCTTCAGCTTGATTCATGCACCAAGCATAAACACCCTTTTCACCAACGTCCAGAGCAGGTAATCAAGCTCCCGGTAAAACAGCCCGACACGGCATGTCTTTCAGATACACATTACCACATGGACAGAAATTCCCCCCCCACAAGGGAGATAAACACCGGGAAAACGATTATGATCACGACATGCTCAATTGTTCCGAAGAAATCCATAGCTCGCCAGCATCATTGACCCCGGCAACAACCCGGCAGGCTTCAAGGCCCGCAAAACCGGTTTGGCTTACACGCCGCCGCAGCTTGCTCCTGGCACTTATGTTGACGAGTGGCTGCGCCGCCATCGAAACTTCTCCACACCATGCAGTACCCGCCATGCACGGCGAAGCATCGAAGCAGGCTGCGCCAGCCATCGGAGAAACACCTGTCCTTGATCTGAATGCCTACAAAACGGTGAAGCAACTCATCCCCGTGCTTGCCGAGAAACGCGTGGTTTTCGTCGGTGAAAACCATAATCGTTATGACCACCACCTGATCCAGCTAGAGATCATACGCCGCCTGCACCAGATACATCCTCAACTGGCCATCGGTATGGAAACCTTTCAACAACCTTTCCAGCGTTACCTGGACGACTATGTGTTGGGCGCAATTAGTGAACAGGAGATGCTGCGCGCAACGGAATACTATAAGCGCTGGCGGGTGGATTACCGTCTGTATGCCCCTATCCTGCGCTACGCCCGTGAACACCGGTTGCCGGTGGTTGCGTTGAATCTGCCTGTCGAGCTGATCCGCAAAGTCGGACGTGTCGGGCTGGAAGGGCTCAGCAAAGAAGAACGCGCACGCCTCCCCGCCGAGATAGATCATTCCGATGCAGCTTACGAAAAGCGCATAAAGGCGATTTTCAAGCTTCATCCCAACAATAACGGACAGCAGTTTGAGCACTTTCTCGAGGTCCAGCTATTGTGGGACGAAGCTATGGCCGAGCGTGCCGCCGGGTTTCTGCAGGCAAATCCCGATCACCACATGGTAGTCGTGGCAGGTAATGAGCATCTCGCCCACGGCCGCACCATGCCTCGGCGCCTGACACGGCGGATTGAGACGAGCACGGCCGTTGTCCTCAACAGCTGGGAAGGTGTGATCGAACCCGGCCTGGCCGATTACCTGCTGTTGCCCGCAGAATACCCACTACCGCCAGCCGGGAGGATGGGCACGGTACTTAAAGAAGTGGATGGTGTACTCAAAGTGGCTGAATGCCTTGATGACAGTCCATGCGCCATGGCCGGCATAATTGCCGATGACCGGTTTCTGTCGATAGACGACCAGACCATCGACAGCCTGGCCGATTTCCGCCTTGCCTTATGGGAGAAGCAGCCCGGTGACACTATCAGTGTCGACATGCTCCGCAAGCGCTGGTTCTCTGCAGGCAAGATCACGACCTACGAAATAACACTGAAGTAGCATGCAGGCCACGCCAGGATACGTTGTCCGGCTGTTATGTCTGTTATGGGTTCCCTGGACAGCTGCTGCACCGTTACACCACGATCTCGATGTTGTGCTCCACCCGGATACTCACAGTGTCGAGATTCGAGACACCATCACCTTGCCGGATGACGATAGTGATTCCCTGATATTCCTCCTGCATCCTGAATTGCTGCCTGAACTGTCAGGCACCGGTGCGACCATGACCGGACTCCCGGCCGGCACAGGCAGCCACCTGCCGGCACTGAATATATCAGCCGATGGCTCGGACATAATCCCTAAACGGTATCGGGTAAAGCTTGCTCCAGGCGCAACAAGTTTCACCTTGCGCTACAAGGGCAGGATCCGGCACGCCTTGCAGCAACGGGGAGAAGGGTACGCACGCAGCTTCCAGCAAACGCAGGGGATCATTTCACCGCAGGGTGTATTTCTGGCCGGCGCCAGTTTCTGGTACCCGCACGTCGATACCGGCCTGATCACATTTGATATTAATGTGCGGTTACCGGCCGACTGGAAAAGCATGAGCCAGGGCGAACGCCTGAACCAGGTGGCTGCGGATACCACTGTCAGTGAACACTGGCGCTGCAATACCCCGCAAGAGGAAATCTACCTGATCGCCGGCCCCTACACCGAGTACGAAAAAACAGAAAATAATGTGCAAGCCATGGTGTTGCTGCACCAGCCTGACCCGGCACTGGCGCAAAAATATCTCGATACCACTCACCAGTACGTTGAACTCTACGATTCCCTGATCGGCCCCTACCCCTTTAAAAAATTCGCCATGGTCGAGAACTTCTGGGAAACCGGCTATGGCATGCCTTCCTTTACCCTGCTGGGATCGAGGGTGATTCGGTTTCCCTTCATTCTGCATTCGTCTTACCCGCACGAGATTCTGCATAACTGGTGGGGCAACAGCGTTTACGTTGACTACCAGAGTGGCAACTGGGCGGAGGGCCTGACCAGCTATCTGGCCGACCATTTAATCAAGGAGCAACGTGGACATGGCGTTGATTACCGGCGCGGCGCCCTGCAGAAATACACCGACTATGTCAGTCAGCAGGAGGATTTCCCTTTAACGGCTTTTCGCAGCCGCCACAGCGCACGTACCGAGGCGGTCGGTTACGGAAAAACACTCATGCTGTTTCACATGTTGCGCCGGCAACTCGGCGACGATGCCTTTGTTCAGGGTCTACAGTCTTTCTATAAGCAATACCGCTTCCGGGTCGCGGATTTTGCGGCGCTGCGGCAGGTCTTCAGTGATGTAGCCCAACAACCACTGGATAACTTCTTCACCCAATGGGTCGAACGCTCAGGTGCACCACAGTTGCGGGTAAGCCGGGCAAAAACTAAAAAGCATGGTGAAGGGTACCGCCTGTCAGCCAATATCGAGCAGACCCAGCCAGCCGCGCCCTATGTTCTGCAGGTACCGGTAGCAATACACCTTGAAGGGTTGGACAAGGCTTACCAGACCAACATCCGTGTCACTCAACGTCGCGAGGCACTGGAACTCGATCTGCCGGCACGTCCGCTGCAACTCGACGTCGATCCTGAATTCGATATTTTCCGCCGCCTGCATCGCAACGAAATCCCGCCGGCAGTCAGCCAGGCCATGGGGGCGGAGCGAGTGCTGGTGGTGCTGCCGACACAGGCGGCAGCGGGTATGCAACGTGCCTACCGTACCCTGGCCGAATCCTGGCGGAAGGAAAAATCCGGGCAGGTTGATATTAAATCTGATGAAGCGCTGGAACACTTACCCGATGACCGTGCCGTCTGGCTGTTCGGCTGGCGCAACCGGTTCCGCCCGCAATTGAAGGTGGCGCTGGAAGCTTACGACTTCGAAGACATGGGAAACGGCATACGCATCGAACAAACCACGGTAACACCCGAAACCCATTCCCTGGTCGTACTGGGCCGGCATCCGCGCGAACCTGATCAGGCGCTGGGCTGGTTGGCGGCCGATTCACCCGCTGCCGTGCCCGGCCTGGGACGCAAGCTGCCACACTACGGACGCTACAGCTATCTCGCCTTTACCGGCACGGCACCGGACAACGTACTCAAAGGCCAGTGGCCAGTGGTGGATTCGCCGCTGTCAGTTGCAGTGGTACAGGAAGATGGCGCGACAATGGAAGCCACTCCCGCACGCCTGGCACCACGCAAAGCACTGGTGACAGCAAGCGAACGATTTTCTGTGACACGCATGCAAAACGATATTGCGTTCCTGGCTGCCAAAGACATGCTCGGACGTGGCCTGGGCACGGCGGAACTGGAACGTGCCGCCACCTATATCGCGACACAGTTCCAGGAGGCTGGATTACAGCCGGGTGGAGATGACGGTTCCTGGTTCCAGGTGTGGAAGGAACGGGTCGAGCCCCTCGACCAGACGGTAAGCTTGAAAAATGTGATCGGCATTCTGCCGGGCAGTGATCCGCGGAAGACCGGGCAAAGTCTCGTCATCGGTGCACATTTTGATCATCTGGGGCGTGGCGAACACACCGGCCGTATCGAGGATCGGGGCAGGATTCATCCCGGCGCCGACGATAACGCCAGTGGGCTCGCCGTATTACTGGAACTGGCGCGGTCGCTAAAAGGCAAGTCCCTGCCGCGTACCCTTGTGTTCATTGCGTTCACCGGTGAAGAGACCGGCCGGTTGGGTTCGCTTCACTATATACAGCACCCCCGTTTCCCGATGGACAAGCTTATCGCCATGCTTAACCTGGATACCGTCGGCAGACTGGGCAGCAAGCCACTGGTCCTGTTCGGCACGGGTACGGCGGACGAATGGGTACATATCTTCCGCGGCGTGAGCTACGTAACCGGGGTGCCTGTAAAGACGGTGAATAAGGACTTTGGTTCCAGCGACCAGACCAGTTTCATCGAGGCAGGCATCCCCGCCGTGCAATTTTTTGGCGGAACCCATGCAGACATCCACCGACCTGGCGATACCCTGGAAAAACTCGACATGGACGGATTGCTCAAGGTAGCCAGGGCCGTGTACGAGACAACCAGGTACCTGGCCGAGCGACCGGAGAGCCTCAACTCCACGCTGGGCAGTAAAAAAACTATTTCGACGTCACCGAAATCAGGAACCCGGCGGGTCAGTTTTGGCACGGTCCCCGACTTCACTTACGAGGGTGACGGCATCCGGCTCGACGGCGTGCGCGCAGACTCACCGGCTGCACGCATCGGCCTGCGTAAGGGTGATATCATTACCACGGTCAATGAGGCGCTCGTAGTCAACCTGCGTCAGTACTCCGAGGCACTGAAAAGGCTGGGGCCCGGTGATGAAATACGCGTGCGCTACCAGCGTGAAGGTACCGAAAGCACAGCCACTACGCACGTGACTGAACGATAACTGTATGACTGAATGCGAATGGTGAAATGAAAACAGATATTTTTGCAGCACTTTCGACGTTACTGCTACTGGCAGCAGTACAAACGGTATCAGCCGATGCAACGAGCGGGTCCGGCATCAAGGTATCGGCTCTGCCCGGCGAAACACATTTGAAAAATATTCGTCAGCTGACCTTTGGCGGTCAGAACGCCGAAGCTTACTTCTCCTATGATGCCGGCGAGCTTATCTTTCAATCAACGCGCGATGCACTCAAGTGCGATGCCATATTTCGTATGCACACCGATGGCAGCCAGGTACGACAGGTATCATCGGGACAAGGTGTGACCACCTGTTCTTTCATCGCGCCGGACAACCAATCCATCATCTACGCCTCCACGCACCTGCAACACCGGCAGTGCCCGCCCAGGCCGGATCATTCAAAGGGCTACGTGTGGCCTTTGTATGAAGCCTATGATATTTTCAAAGCCGGACCTGAAGGTGAAAAACCGGTACGTCTGACCGATACGCAGGGATACGATGCCGAAGCGGTCTTTTCGCCGCAGGGTGACAGGATCATCTTTACCTCGCTGCGTAGCGGCGACCTGGAACTCTATCTGATGAAACCGGATGGTACGGGCGTTGAACAACTGACAGACAAGCCCGGTTATGACGGCGGCGCCTTCTTTTCACTGGATGGCCAGTGGATCGTGTGGCGTGCTTCACGCCCGACCGGAAAGGCGCTGCAGGATTACCAGGCGTTATTGCAAGATGGCCTGATCCGTCCTGGAAAGCTGGAGATCTACATCATGAATCTTGAGGAGCGCAAGCCGATTCAGCTGACGGATAATGGTGCCGCCAACTTCGGACCCTACTGGCATCCTGACGGCAGGCACATCATCTTCTCCTCCAACCTGAACGACCCCAGCGGGCGCAATTTTGATTTGTATATGATCAATACAGATAGCCGTGAAATCGAGAAAATCACGCATTATGACGGTTTCGATGGTTTCCCGATGTTCTCTCATGATGGCAAACAGCTTGTTTTTTCATCCAATCGCCTCGGCAAGGTCAAGGGAGAAACCAATATTTTCATAGCGGATTTTCTTCCTTGATACTTTCCTGTTCCTGACCGCAATCTTCCCTATACTTTTCCAACTGGAGTATCCAACGTGTACAAGCACCTGATCGCCATACTACCCTGCCTTGTCAGCCTGAGCCTTTATGCCGCCGCTCCCGAAGAAAATGGCAAAGCCGGAAATACCGCTCCCGCCACAGGTCCCAGCCATCCGCATTTCGCTAATGAAAATATGCGTGGCAGGATCTACGGTACGGTCCTGGAATCCATGGATGCCGGTGGTTATACCTATATACACCTCGATACCGGAACAAAGAAAGTCTGGGCCGCATCGCCCCGCACGCCTGTCAAGCGTGGCAGCATGGTGGCTATCAGCACCCAAATGCCGATGACAAACTTCCACAGCAAGGCTTTGGACCGGGATTTCGATCTGATCTATTTCACAGACCGGATTACCAGGGATAGTCTGGACGATAGCCACTCTGCCGCACCTGAACCGCATGAAAAGATCGCAGGTGAGCCGTCCAACACTCCCATAAAAGGGATAAAAAAGGCCAAAGGCGGAAAGACTGTCGCCGAAATTCTGGACCAGAAACAGGTGCTGGCCGGACAGTCCGTACGCGTACGTGGCAAGGTGGTCAAATATAGCACCAGGGTGCTGGGTAAAAACTGGATACATATACGCGATAGCAGCACAGGTAAAGACCTTACCATCACCACCGATGGCACGGTTAAAATAGGGGATATTATCCTTGCCGACGGGAAAATCATTCTGGACAAGGATTTTGGATATGGCTACGTCTACGAGGTGCTACTGGAGAACAGTACAGTCTCAGTCGAGTAACCCCGGGTAATTGAGGAAGACAGTTCAGCTACAATACTTTCGTACAAGCTGATTAGATGAACCAGGCTATTTGGACATCTGGTCGATCCTGGCATCGGTCGCTACCGCCCTTGCATTGGCCTCCTCTGCCATGGACCTGGCCTCTCCGGCCATTAGCGAAGCCGTCAGCGCTTCGTCGCGCGCCCGTCTGGCCGTCACGTTGGCCTCGCGGATCTCTTTGCGCAGCGCGTCAATTTCCGTTGTGCTGGCACACCCGCCGGATCCTGCAAGCGTAGCCAATAAAACCAGGCTTGCTGCCATACAAATATTCTTACTCTTCACAAAGCTCTCCTGCCAGGAATCGAAAGTCTACGCGGTAGCTTTGTGATCCGCAATTACTCATGCAGCTTTTTGTGCCGGCTGGTACCATGGGACCATGGATCGCCGCCTCCAACTGTGTGCCGCTACGGTTCCCGTAATAAGTCTCTGCAATGTCTTCCACCGATAGACCCGGCTTACCGTCGTGTCCCTGATGACTGGTATACAGATACACCAGCGCCATCAGATAGCCGGTACCCATAAGCAGAAGAAATGCCGTATAGAGCAGTTTCTCGCTCAGTGCACAATC
>VAPC010718088.1_pt1 | contig 15051 bp, 18 predicted proteins | sample 3395121 | NCBI WGS metagenome assembly VAPC01 (sample SAMN08290434, study PRJNA428436) | hydrothermal vent metagenome | isolation source: Deep-sea hydrothermal vent chimney | place: Indian Ocean: Southwest Indian Ridge | depth 1711 m m
ACCTATTCCAAGTCCAGATTCATAGGTATATAATGACCATTTCGTGGCAAACATAGGAAAGGTACCAAAAAGACGCTATGAGGTCCCAATAATACGATTTGAACCTTTATGGATGCTTTCAATGTTTTAAAAAGGGCGGATAGAGATTCGGGAGAAGGCTCGGAGGCACTTTACACTTTATTAAGCCCCATGAGAAGGAATGTCCAACTAGCTAGGAGAACGAGAATACGGTTGGCCGCAGATATCAAAGAACGAACACAGTACGATTGGTTTAGTGTGGGACGAATATACGAAACAAGGGGGCAGGATAACCAAGCGATGAAGGCATTTGAGGAATCCATTAAGCTGGATCCCAACTATGCAAAAGCCTGGTTCTACAAGGCAAAGCTTCACTATAAACTAGGTCAGAAAGACCAGGCAAAAGAATGTGTAAACCGTGTTCTTGAATTGAAGCCCGAATGGGAGAAATACGTTAAGAAATATCTTCCAGATATCTAAACTTGTCAATGACAAGGGATTATTTCAGAGCAGCTGATGAGTCAGGGTAGAGAAGAACGTAGACTGCTTGGTTCAGTGTCAGAATCTTTCGTTCGACCCATTCCATCACCATCTTCACATTGTCCGCGGAAGATACTCGTGTGAGTGCGTCAATGGTAGGTTCCTTGCTCATAGGAAGTTTAAGTAGTTCCTCAATTGTCTGAACCAGAATCATCTGACGAATATCAGGGGTAGTCTTGGTGAGCCAATAGAGTACGTTATCCTTTGCTTCTTTATCGACTCCAGAAGAAGCCTCACTAAGCGCAGCGGATATCTCAGACTCAGTTTCACTGTCCTTCATGTCCTTGAGCTCAGCTGTAATTATCTTGACTATGGCCTCAGTATTTGCCGGGTCGTGACTCAGAATATCAATAAGGTCAGAACGAGCCTGCATTGGTCCACTGAAATCTTCGTCGTTGCTCAAGGAACTTACATCTCCATCTTTACTGACGTAGCGTACAGAAAGGAACTCCTTCTGGTGGTTAATATGTTTGTTGCGTTGGTATCTGCGTTTCGGGAAACAATCAGGCTCATCGAAATCTCTAGAGTAGCTCACAAATTTCCGAAACAGAACTCAAAACATAGTCAGGTGATGAATGAGCTCCGTGTTTTGCGATAAGATCCGACAACGACCTCTCCCTATTGTTTATCCAGATAGTGGTCATATCTGCACTCTTCGCTCCGACCATGTCTGCATAATACTCGTCACCAACATAGATAGATTTTGAGATTTCCACATCGAGGTTTTGTACAACTCTTTCGAACAGGGACCTCATGGGTTTGTAAGCTTGAACATCACCACAGTCAATTACTGAGGAGAAGTAGTGGCTTAGTTCGAGGTTTTTCAGTATAATCTTAGCATGACCTTCGAAACCATTAGAAAGTACGCCCAACCGCTGTGTTTTTGCTTTTAATGTCTCAAGTACTTCGTTTACTCCATCATATGGTGTGGAGAGCTCTATGTGCAACGATTTGAATCGCTGAGTTGCCTCGTCAACCAAGTCATAGTCTACACGGATATCGAGATCACGCAGGCTGTTTTCCATCGCAGTCTTTACAATATCAAAAGGGCTTCGATAAGGAGCACCCTCAACAATTGATTGAATCGCTTCTCGATATCTTGTCACAAGATTACGAATGTATGCAATCATCTGCTCCTCAGAAAAAACTCCGGCTTTTCGGAGCAGCCATTCACATGCAACAAAAGGATATCGATGAGTGTCTGTAAGCGTGGAGTCGAGGTCAAAGATGACTGCCTCAAACTTATGGATATCTAATGAGTTCAAGGCAGATCACATTCCAGGATTCAACCACCCTTCCCAAGGTAGATTCCCTTAGGATCCAGTTGATGCATGATATCAATCTGGTCTTGTGTTGGTTCTAGAGTAGTTGGCACTTCAGCAGGAACAATGAGGTCGAACATTACATTGTCTAAGATGTCCTGAGTTGTGTATCCAGGATGAACCGACTTTAATCGAATCTTCAGAGTCGCTGGTTCAAAATCCATCTTACACATATCAGTGATTACAACCTCAGGACCATTTCCTACCATCGACCATTTCTCACGAGAACCAGGACCTTCAAGATGCCCCGGAGAGGTCATATAGTCCAATTTCTTCACAAATTTACGCTTGTCGTGAGCCATCATTATGATGAGTCGTTTAGCGGAAGACGCGATGTCATTTCCACCACCAGAACCAGGGAGTTTGACCTTTGGTTTGTCATATGGGCCAATGTAACTGGTATTGAGGTTGCCATATTCATCGATTTGCGCAGCACCCAGGAATCCAACATCGATTTTTCCTCCCTGAAGAAGGAATCCCAAGGTCTCAATTAGACCAATTGATGCAGAACAGCCATAGTAATAACGTGTGTCAGCCACCGAAAGAGGAACCTCTCTTGGTCGAGCATCAATGAAACCAGCTTCTGAGATGAGGTTTGATTTGGGAGCATGAGTTTGTTTAGCGAGCAGAGCTGCGAGAAGGGGCATTCCCGTCCCACCGAATACATTCTCTCCATCACGAACGTGACTTGAAGCACAGGCAATTAGAAATTCAGTTTTTGAGTATTCGACCATGCTCTCAGTACCCCCAAGGTTTCTTTGCTTTCAGTTGCATCAACCGCGGCCACCCAACAAGATCAAGATATCCATAGTGATCTTCAACGCCGAGTATGTAACCATTAAGATACTCCTGCCAACCTTCCTCTGTCTGGGTCAGCTTGTGGAACATCATAAGATGCTCGAGGTCGTAGTCGTAATAGTTATGGCACATCATAGGATGGGCTACAAATGGCAGAACGACCACGTGATCAACGTACATTGCAGGTATCTTTGTCTGGTCAGGTCGAGTTCGTATTTCTTCTTCATCAATAATTTCCTCAGCCAATACGATGAGTTTCTTGCCACAGCGAGAACCCTCAATGTCTTCGCCAACAATTCCGTCAATTTGTGCATTACCAGTCTTATCAACACGTTGTACATGCACAATACTGAATGCAGGTTTTAGAGAAGGAACTACAGTTAGTTTCTCACCAGTGAACGGACAGTCAATCACCTTGAGCTTATTTTCGCCACGATAACGAGCCAAGCGAACCATGTCTGTACCCATCATACTACGAAGAGGCATGAATGGAACGTTTAGTGCCCCACCCAGAAAACGCATTGCCATTGCCAAGTTAGTGTAATCCTCTACTTCGAGAACACCTTCAGCAACGCGACGGCGAATATTGTTTGAGAGACCCAAGGCTTCAATCGCAGAGAAGGCAATCTCGTATCGATTGACAACTCCTGAACCAGCCATGATCTCTAGGTCTACTTCAGAACCACATGTGTAGACAGTGATGTTTCGCTTCTTTTGACGGACAAGCTCGTGTGAAAATGCGATTGGTGGTCGCTGATACCCAAAGCCGCCCCAGAAAAGATCATCACCATCAGAAACTTTCTTTGCGGCTTCTGCCAGGGTAATACGCTTGTCTTCTACTTCAGCCTCTGTCAAATACTCTCACCTAGTAGATAATATTCACGGAGTAATTAGCCGCGTCAGTGATTATGTTCCTTTTATCTTTGACCGTGGATTAACCTCCGAATAGCAGTTCAAGTATTGAGAAGAAGAACACAATTATCGAAATAATAGGGAGGATAAAACACAATATACAAAGTATTGCACATGCTTTGTTGCAACCACTCGCTTCTGATGGAGGGCGCTCAATAGTCCAGGGAGCTTCAGTCCCATAGACATCCGGTCCCGAATATTCTGTAGATTCATGATACCGACCTGAATCTCGTCTATCTTGATCTGGAAGGGAGAACGAACCAAAACCAGGCATATACTCAAAGAGCCCACCGCATGAGGAGCAACGTAATTTGATTTTACTATCGTAGTCTACTACTTTCTGTGTTCGTACAACTGACCCACAATAGGGACACTCGGAAGTTTGTGACATGACATATCCTCAAAGATTTCTGTTTCTTCAAGACTGTTTATTGTTTGGAGGGTTTTAAACTTCATCACGCCTCAAATAGTACCTATAACTAAAAAGGAGGATTGTTTCCTTTGAATGATATGTCAGCCAATGAGAAGTTTTCTACGACGAAATTTCCTGGAGTCCTGGGTATTGTCAGTCCGCTAATTGCACTTGCTTCCATTGCAGTAGCTATCACACTCTCCCTTTCATGGTTTACTTGGGAAGGGAATGCTCTAAGTGATTTGGGTAACTACAATAATGGATTACCTGCTGCTATCATCTTCAATTCAGGTCTTGTCGTGACCGGATTGTTGCTTTTGGTATTCTCGTATGCTTTTGTAAGAGCAATCACAGATTTACCAACAAAGATTGGAATGATCCCCTTCTTCATCGCACTGATCTTCTTGATTCTGATTGGAGTCCTCTCGGAGAATGCAGGAAGTATACACTTCACAGTATCAGTAGGTTTCTTCTTAAGTTTCCCATTTGCTATGTGGTTCGTAGGTTTCGGATTGTTTAGGTTCAGGAAACTCTGGTGGTTCTCAATTATTTCGATTATATTACCATTCTTTTCAATATACATGTGGGTTTCATGGTCCACCGGATTATTTCCATTCTGGACAGGTAATGCTATTCCAGAGATTACAACCGCGTTAACAGGAATTGGATGGCTCTGGGTTATCTGGCTTCTCCATCACAGAGGAGAGCTCTCGATGTTGATGGAGTGATATTAAGAAACTAAAGTGACTGCATAACGCAGTCTGCAAACCTTTCACTCATCTCAATTTCTCTTTCGTATGGAAATAGAATCGGAAAGTGTGTGAACCCCATTCCTAACAGATGCTCATATTGAGCTGTAACTTCTTCAGGGGATCCTGCCCAAGCACCTGGTAAAATAGATTGTTTCTCCAGATATTTTTCAACAGAGATACCTTGCTCAATTGCTCTGTTTTTGTTGAATTGTAGTATCTCTTTATCATCATCTGTAATGAGACAATATCCAAGGAAAGTCTTGGTTATCTCATCGTAGTCCCGATTCAAATCCTTACAATGGTGTTTTAATACTGTCAACAGTCGCTCAAGTCGCTCTGATGCCCAGGGTGAGAAGTTACTCATATCACCGTACTTGGCTACCATTCGGAGAGTCCGTTTCTCGCCATGCCCACCAATCAGAATTGGTGGGTGCGGCTTTTGGATTGGTTTTGGTGCAAATACGGCGTTCTTTATTTGGTAATATTCTCCGTTGAAGTTTGCCCGGTCCTTAGTCCATAAAGCTCGAATCACTTGGAGTGCTTCTTCAAGTCTATCCATTCGTTCTCGTAGTGGAGGAAAACGATATCCATATGATCTGTATTCAACCTCTTTCCAGCCAGCTCCCAAACCAAAAATGAGTCGTCCGTCAGAAATCATATCTAATGTCGCAGTAACCTTGGCAAGCATAGACGGATGGCGATAGGAGTTACATGTGACCATAACTCCAAGGTGCATCTTCTCAGTTTTGATTGCGAGGGCAGTAAGCAAGGTCCATGCTTCGAGACTGTTTGTGTTTACAGAGTCAAGGTCCTTGAAGAAATGATCACACGTCCAAACCGAATCGTACCCGAGTCGTTCTGAATTCAACGTGATGCGCTCAATTGTTTTGTAATCAAAGCCGAAGAGAGGCTCGAAATGGATACCAAACTTTGGACGCATATTGAAACCCTGAGTTGTAAATCAAGGACACCTGAAAAGTCTTATCTCTTCTTTAAAAGTATGCGAAACAATAAGAACAACCAATACATGTAGATTTCAGTATTGCAGGTGAAGCACAAAATGACAGATGAACCAAGTCTATCTCCACCCTCGAATTATAGATGGATCATCCTTGCACTTGCTTGGCTTGTCTATTTCTCCTTTGGTTTGATTCTTGCATCGATACCTCCACTTGTAAATACCATAGCTGCAGACCTCGGGTTGACATACTCGGAAATGGGGATTATTCTGGGAAGCGTTATCTTGATGTACATCCCTCTTTCGATTCCTGCAGGTATAGGTATCGATCGTTTCGGACAGAAGAAGGCGATTGCCTTGGGACTCCTCCTTGTGTCAATTTCAGCAATTCTGCGTTCTTTTGTTTTCAGTTTTGAAACCCTTTTCCTTGTTGTATTCTTATTCGGATTTGGGGGCCCCACAATTTCAGTTGGGCTGGCTAAAGTGGCAGCTTCATATTTTGAAGGGCGAGAACGTGGAATCGCTTCAGGGATCTACATGACGGGGGCAGTTGTTGGTTCAGCATCAGCATTAGCATTAACAAATTCCCTCATTCTACCACTAGTAGGCACATGGCGCAATGTGTTTTCCTTCTACGGAATCATCGGGTTTCTCGTGGCTTTTGCTTGGATTTTACTTGCACGAGAACCAACTTCGGGGTCTAAGCATAGAGATGTATTGCTCCCGATGAAGAAGATACTTCGGTCTCTACTTGGTCACAAGTCTGTCTGGATAGTTGCCATTATCGGTTCCACATCCTTTCTGGTCTTCTATGGTTTCGGGAACTGGCTACCAACTCTATTAGAGGAAAAAGGATTGGACCCAGTAACAGCCGGATTATGGGCATCAATACCTACCTGGCTTGGTCTTATTGGGAGTGGAATTATCCCGGGAGTTACTAGAGCTGGTAAAAGAAAGCCGATACTTGCAGTATTGTTACTCATTGAAGGTGTCAGCATGTACATCGTCGGAATAACTTTCGGATCATCCCTTCTGGCTTCACTAGTCGTCTTTGGAATCGTCAGTGGTGCAATTATGCCACTTATGTTAGTGGTCATGATGGACCTGCCTGCGGTTGGAGCTGAACATACGGGAATTGCTAGCGGCCTTTTCTTCTCAATAGGAGGGTCGATGGGCTTCATCGGACCTATTCTAGTAGGATATCTAACAGACCTCACTAGCAGTTTCATTCCAGCTTTGATCCTACTAGCTATTGTTGTTGAAGTAATGATTGTACTTGCCTTGTTTCTAAAAGAAGATTGAATTGAAGGTTTTCTAGCAATATTCTGAAAAAGAGATAAACTGCTGCAGAGGACAATTACCTCCGCAGCAAATCGCTAACTAAAGCAGCTCATCAAGTAGCTCGAGGAGCTCGACGACCTTCAGCTTGGATCCAAATTCAGATAGGTCCTTACCGGTCTCTTCTTCCTCTTTCTTCAGGGCTTTGATACCGTCATCCAGATTTGTCACGCAGAATGGACAACTGGTCATGACGACCTCAGCACCAGTTGATGCAGCCTCTTTGAGTCGTTCCTTGGATGTTGCAAGAGCAAAATCAGGAAATTGGGCCTTGACCCCTCCTCCCGCGCCGCAGCAGAAGCTGTCACCCTTGATCCGGTACATCTCCTTGAGCTCAAGACCTGGAATCGCACCAAGAACCTGACGTGGAATCTCATAATGCGCCAATTTCGCCTTCTCAGCCCTACGGCTATCAAGCAGCCAATTGTCAGATTCCGCGAGGATCTTCTTCTCAATGCCTAGGCCAATGTGACGAATACTGTGACAAGGGTCATGCCATGTGACCTTCTTCCCGTATAGGTTCTTTATCTTGAAATTGGCTTCCTGGATATACTGGTTGATCAGTTCGACAGTGTGCATGACCTTGAAAGGAAGGTCTTCTCCACTCATCTCAGGGTAGTCATTGCGGAAGGTCTTGTAACATCCTGCACAGCTAAAGATGAGCAGGTCGTAGCCCTTGAACAATTCAAGGTTCTCCTTCATCACCTTCCTGAATACATCCCTTCTGCCAGACCTCAGGATTGGGGAGCCACAACATACCTCGTCGCTCAAGACTGTGAAATCAATTCCGAGCTTTGTGAGAATGCTTGCAGTGGTCCCAGCAATCTTCTGTTGACGATATGAGGCGGTACACCCTACATAGAATGCGACCGATGTACCAGGTTTGTCAATCTCACCGCTAAACCACTTTGTGCGGTCCTCTCTTGGCTCACCGTATGGATTTCGCATATCGTCTTTATCGACACGATCACCCATTCCCTTGTGTTTGTCCAGAGGTTCAACACCAGACTCAATGATTGCTGCACGCAGCGCCTCAGTGACTGCGACAGTGTCGATATAGTTCGGACACTGGGTTTCACAGAGTGCACAAGTCGTGCAAGCCTCAGTAATCTCAAGGAGTTCTTGGCTGGCAGGAAGCTCTCCGTTGAGGAATGCTCTGGCCATCCATTGCTTCCCACTATTGAAGTAGCCTTCCCAGCCGTAGTAGATTCCAGCAGGGCACCCCTGTAGCATGCCGGTGTATTCTTCGTTCTCACCCTCTTTATCGGGTTCACCAGAGTAAGCGTATTGGCATGCACGACAGTGAATGCAACGTGCGTTGACCTTACGCAGTTCTTCAAGATTCATTGTCACTCGGTCCTCCTTGTATTTTCTGTATATTTAGTGATTATGATACGCACGCAAATTCACTCCTTTAACGGATTGGGAAGGTCAGTGACACTCTCCCAAGGTATTGCTAGTCTGCCTGGATGCATTATCAGGTTCGGGTCCAGGACCTTCCTGAACTTCACTAACATCTTGTAGTATTCCTTGGCCTGTGAGAAGGTTTCGGGAGCATGGACGAATGGGTCAGGTCGGTAGTTGAGCCAGCCTTTCTTTAGGAAACTCCTTGTGGTCTCAAGGTTGAACTCGCGAATCTTCTCCATGATGCCTGGTTCCGTGCTGTCGTAACAGAGGATTGGCATGACGATTGCTTGCCTTGCGTGGTCGATAGATGCAACCCACATAGTCTCAGGGAAGCCATAATCAGCCATCGCCGCGCAGTATTCCTCCATCATCTTTCCACTTTCAAGCCATGGACAATACCATGTGATGAAAAGAAAGCCTGCTTGCCAGAGTGAGTAAGGAACGGCAATCACGTTTGGCTTCTTGAGCCGGGATGCCACCTGTTTTGGATGCAGGTCCTGTTTCGGAGTGACTCTCTTCTCTCTGACCTCATAGTCCTTGTAGATCTTGTCAATCCCATTGAGGGTGAAGTCCAGTTCTTCTTGGCTCCATGCCCAGACCTCGTAGTTCATCCATTTGCGATCGATTCCAATCTTCTTGTAAAATTCGTAATCTAGTGGGACTTTCTCCTTGGGCCAACGGGTCATGACAAGTTCATAGTTTCCACCTTGCACCATGACTGTCCTTTCAGCAATACCCATCTCATGCTTGGATATTTCCCAAGCGGGCTTAATGATGTCATCCCAAGTTTCTCCGCCGTATGCAACAACGGTCTTGAAATGGGGATGAGGAATCATCTTGATGGCACACTTAGTGATGATACCCATTGAGCCCTGAGACCCGAGGAATAGACCATCAGGATTGGGTCCTACTCCCCAGCGATAGAATGGTTTTGCACCAGGCAGTGCCCAAGACCCGGTGTGGAAAATCTCACCAGTTGGTAGGACTACCTCCAAACCCATTATCATATCTGCCTGAGGACCATAAACACCAGTAACAAGGGAAAATCCTCGCTCGATAGCATCTCCTAGAACAGTCGCTGCAGGAGGAGCGCCATCAGGGATTGGTGGTGCCCAATCGGGGTACGTAGTTTTGAAAATTCTCCAGGCATCGCCAGACTTCACACCAGGCTCGACGACCATAACACGGTTCTCAGTGTCTACAGTCATCTTATCCATTCGAGTTAAGTCTAGGTATATCCCGCCAGGTTGAATTGCCGGGAGCGCGAAACCGCCGCTCAGACCTCCAGCTGCAGGAGTTACAGGGCTGAGGTTCTCGTTCGCCACAATGAGAATCTTGGAAACCTCTTCGGCATTTGCCGGTCTAGCAATTAACTCGGGCAATTCGGCCTCGAGACCCATGATGCCTTTTGCCATATAGCTATGACGAAGTGGTTCGCTCGTAGTGACGAACTTCTCACCACAAATCGCAGTGAGTTTCTTGACCACTTCATCATTGATCTTGTTGTACTCTACCAAATACTAATCCTCCAATGTCAGCCCGGGGGCTGATTCCGTATTCGTCGAACACAAGGCCCCGCTGGAAGAATCTATCATAAATAAGATTCGGCTGGAGATATGAACAAGAGAAGGTGTCTTTGTGAACTCTTTCAAACTTTGATAAAGGGTAAATGTGGTTTTAGAGGTCTATGAACTCCGATTCAATATCAATTCTGAAAATATGTTTCATGGTCATTATATAATCAATTTCTGATAGGGTTATTCAGGTGTTATAATTGGAAGCACGCATAATAGAAGCATACAATGGCGAACGAATTCTGTTCAACACAGTACCTCCTCTTATTGAAGACGGAATATTGCTCTCTTTCGGTCATTCAATACTTGATTTTGAAGCCACACTTTATGAGAAGTTTTTACGATTGACAAACAGCGTTGTTGTCACTCGTAAGAAGTTCAAGGAACATCTCAAGAATATGGCAGAGAGAGAGCTGATCATTTCAGCTGAATTTTTGGGAAAACAATGTTGGGCGAGAAATATGGAGAAAGCATCAGATACTGAGTAGTCAATTACATGATTACTAGTTGCGATTATGCAGGTATACTGCCTATGTTGGGACAGCACCAGATCGTGAACGAACTTTCACTATGACAACCAAAGAGATTACTACAGCAATAATCAATACAGGTAGAACCAATTCTAAGGGGATTGCAGATTGAGGATCAGTGAGTGCACCAAGAATGTATTCGCGAAACATTGTAGGATTCTCATCAGTATCACTGAATCCATATCCAGATGTGAAGACAGCAACAATATCATCTTCAGGGGACACGAAGATATACTGACCATACATGCCAGCCGCATAGAAGACTCCTATATCAGGCATTGTCCACCACTGATAGGCATAGCCTCTTCCGTAATATGTAGAAACTGTAGTTGTTGATTCATTCACCCACTCTGAAGAAACTACTTGTTCACCATCCCAAGTGCCATTGTTCAAAAACAGATAGCCAAACTTAGCCATGTCTAGTGGTTCTAATTGCAAATCATATCCTCCGTAGTTCACTCCCAATCTATCAGTTGCCCAATAAGAGGGGTCGATGCCAAGGGGAGTGAAGAGATGTTCCGTAGCAAAATCAAGTGTTGTCCTTCCGGTGGTTTCTTGGACAATCCCGGAAAGAAGGTGTGAGGCTCCAGTGTTGTAATGAAAGACCTCATCCGGCTCATATTCCATTGGCATATTTAGAACGTATTGAACCCCCCACTTGAATTGTAATTAAGCTGATAAACATCATTATCTGGAGAATTGAAAGGTGCGCTTTGTTCATCCCAGGGAAGACCAGATCGCATCGTGAGTAGATCTCTCAATGTGACCCGTTCCTTTCGTTCGTCAATGTTTGTCATAATCGTTTTCATTGGGAAATTCATCAGACGAAATAAAGAGAGATGATATCAGAAAATCTTTGGTTCATCCCATTCTCCCCATAAATCTCTCCAGACTTGGAAGATTTCTCCAATTGTGGCATACTCTCGAACAGCTTTAACAATGTGCGGCATGACGTTGTCCTCTCCCTCTGAAGCTTTTCTAAGTCCATCGAGTGCCTCGTCTACTTTTTTGTTGTCACGGATTTTTCGGATCTTCTGTGTTCGCTCAATTTGCTGACGTTCTACTTCCGCGTCTATCTTCAAAACAGGGATTGTGATTTGTTCATCTTCGAGGACAAAATCATTGACACCGACTATCTTACGGGCTCCACTGTCAATCTCTTTCTGATACCGGTATGAGGCATCTGCAATCTCTCGCTGGAAGAATCCTTTCTCGATTGCCTCAACGACTCCACCTAGTGCTTCAACTTTCTCGAAATAGTTGTAGGCGCCTTCCTCCATTTCATTAGTGAGAGTTTCTACATAGTAAGAGCCAGCAAGGGGATCGATTGTATTTGCAGCACCACTTTCATGTGCAAGAACCTGTTGTGTTCTGAGAGCAACACGAACAGCATCCTCGGTTGGAAGACATAGGGCTTCATCCATCGAGTTAGTGTGAAGTGACTGAGTTCCTCCTAAAACAGCTGCAAGAGCCTGGTAGGCAGTTCTCACTACATTCACCATTGGTTGTTGAGCTGTCAACGAGCACCCTGCGGTCTGAGTATGGAAACGCATCCAAAGAGACCGCTCCTTCTTTGCACCGAAGGTTTCCTTCATCTCTCTAGCCCAGATACGACGAGCCGCTCTGTATTTTGCTACTTCTTCAAAGATATCATTGTGAGCATTGAAAAAGAAGGATAGTCGGGGGGCAAAGGTGTCAACATCCAGACCATGCTTAATGCCCACTCGGACATACTCCATTCCATTGAGCAATGTGAAAGCTAACTCTTGGACCGCTGTGGATCCCGCTTCGCGAATATGATAACCAGAGATCGAGATCGTATTCCAACGCGGAATATTTTTGGTAGCATACTCCATAATATCGCCTGTAATCCTTAGTGAGGGCGTTGGTGCCAGAATCCAAGATTTTTGCGCCTGATATTCTTTCAACAGATCATTTTGTATCGTCCCGCCAATCTTGTCAGACGAAACACCCTGCTTCTCAGCTGCGACCATATACATGGCCAATAGGATACTAGCGGGTGCATTGATGGTCATCGACGTTGTTACTTGATCGAGGGGTATTCCATCGAAGAGAATCTCCATATCCTTCAGAGTGTCAATTGCGACGCCAAGCTTTCCCACTTCTCCATAAGAAACTGGATGGTCAGAATCCCGCGCGAAAATAGTTGGCAGATGAAAGGCGACACTGAGACCTGTTTGACCGTGTGCTAGAAGGAACTTGAATCTCTTGTTGGTTTCCTCAGCATTACCCATGCCTGCAAATTGACGCATGGTCCAAAGTTTGCCGCGATGCATACTGGGTTGAACGCCACGTGTGTAAGGATACTCACTTGGAAATCCAAGATTTTTCATATAATCAAAGTCTGGAAGGTCAGCTGGTGTGTAGAGGACTTTCACAGGCTTGCTGGAGGTTGTGACGAACTCCTTCCTTCGATCGGGATGCTTTGCCTGGTGTGGAGCAAGAGTGTTCTTCTCCCAGTTATCCTTTGCTGCTACTATCTTCCTGGATGTATCATCAACCATCAAAATCTCATCCATCACTTGAAACAAGAAATTGAAATAGAAACGGAATATTAAATGTTCGATTAGTGAGTGGTCTAGAATTCGAATCCCTTTCGTGCTTGTACTTTTTTGTCATTATAGTAGTGTTTGACTTCTTTCATCTCAGTAACAAGATCAGCGACACTGAGTACTTCCAGAGTTGCATATCGACCAGTCATTATGAGTTCCATATCATTGGGTTTAGACCTGATGAGATCTAGTTGGTCTTCAAGTGAAATGAGGTTCCACTCAACTGCAACATTGAGTTCATCTAGAATCAGCACATCACATTTTCTATCTTGAAGATACTGCTTAGCAAGCTTGAGCCCATCCTGAGCCATTTTGATATCGATTGGGTCAGGATTCTCTTTGTCAACGAAGGTTTCTCGACCAATCGGGATTATTGTGAAATTGGGTATTAGTTCTGTTGACCCAAACTCACCGTAGTTAATCTCCTCTTCATCATCTCGAATAGCAAGCTTGGCTTTCATAAAACAAATCATAATAACATTGAGACCGTGTCCTGCGGCTCGAAGCCCTGCTCCAAGTGCACATGTGGTCTTCCCCTTACCATTTCCAGTATAGACTTGAACCATACCAGAAATGGGTTTCTTGGACATTGTTACTCACCAGAATTCATTCGTTTTACTATCTCTGCGACACGATTCCCCAGCAATCGGCTTCCTCTGATGGCTAGACTATCATCCTTAACGGATCTCCAGGTTCCTTCATCTGTCTGCAAACTTCCAGAACCGAATGTCCCATCTTTGACTGGACTTCCAACACCACCGACAACAATCATTCCATGAGAAAGTGCGTAACGGTTCAAGACATCTATGACATGCTCTTGACCACCAAACCGAAGCCCTGCATATGTGATGGCTCCAAAGACCGCATCTTTCAATTGATTCCCACTCATCTTCATAGCTCTGGAACGGTCGATGAAATCCTTGAGGATACCCGGCACGGAAGTGAAGTATGAAGGCGAACCAATTATGATTCCTTCAGCACCAATGAGTTTCTTCTCAAGCTGGGGCATGTCATCATTCGCACTCTCGGGACAGGGTTTCTTTCTGACACAGGAATCGCAACCCTTGCAATGAAGAATATTGAAGTCCCTTATGTTCAGTAGGATTGTTTCGACATCATCAGAAAGAACTTCAGAGGCAGCCTCTAGAGCCTGCTCCAGCAAGAATCGAGTGCTTGAGCGTTCACTCTTGGGAGAGCCACATATACCGACAATACGCATGGAAAGACCTCTACCTTGCCCGACCAGATAGGACGATACTTGTGTCTTTCGTAATCTAAGGGTCATAGGGATTTGGTTGATTTTCTATTCTAGTCCTGAACTCATCAGCTTTTGCTTTGTAAGTGTCAGCTTTTTCAGGAGATTCCAGCTTGAGATATATCTCAGCTAAGAGATCACATGCCGAAACACATCCAAAATAATCACCAACATGTACCAAAGTTGTGTATGCATCTTCTAGGACAGATGCAGCTTGATTATAGAGACTCTTTCCATTCAACACATGTCCTCTTACAACTAGAGTCAACCCAACAACATTTTGCATCTCTTTATCTTCCGGACACACCTCAGCAAGTAATAGGAGCCTCACCCATTGACGCTCAGCGTTTGTAATATCGCCCGCATTTAGGTAACTATTCCCTAAGGCTAACAATGATCGAGCTACTTGTACATCACTACCAGAGGTTTCTGCAAGGCTCAAAGCTTCAGTAGTCCTTTCCACACTCCATTCATAATCCCCCAGACCCACGTATGCGTGATCAATTCTGAGCAGACATTGGGAGAGTGCTCTTCTTCTGTGCTTCTCCAAGATGGGTTCGAGGTTAGAGAGGCCCTCCAACAGTATCTTTGCTTCAGAACTAAGGGTTAGCTCGCTTCTGAAATTCTGATCGTACGTGCTCCTCCAAATTGCTTGATTTATC
>VAPC010754444.1_pt1 | contig 15048 bp, 16 predicted proteins | sample 3395121 | NCBI WGS metagenome assembly VAPC01 (sample SAMN08290434, study PRJNA428436) | hydrothermal vent metagenome | isolation source: Deep-sea hydrothermal vent chimney | place: Indian Ocean: Southwest Indian Ridge | depth 1711 m m
CATCAATGTCAGCTATTCTTCCCAATTGACTTTTCTTCACAAATGGTATTAACATTGGCACAATTTTCTTGTAGTCCGAGTATTCTTTGCCAAATTCCCGGACCAACTCTTCCTCCTCTTTCCGCGAGATGAGATAAACAAGTGCAATCATCAAGGGAGTAGAGAGTAAAGAATACCATGTAGATAATAGGAAGGACATTCCAACATGTGCCAATAGATAACCAAGATGTTGCGGATGTCTGACAGTAGTATAAACCCCAGTAGGGACAACCTTGTCTGGTCCATGCATTGTTGACACTCTTACAGACAACTCCTTTACACCTCTAACTAGAAACCACGCACCCAGCATCAGGAAGGGGATAGAGATAATCAGATGAAACACTGGAATAGAGAGATTGATGATTGGAATTAAGACTGACAAATCTTGAAGTATTTGAACAATAAACCTTGGTTGAGGTGAGATCCAGATTCCTATCCAAGACAAGAAGAACAAGTATGCTGAAATGACACCACAAGTTTCAGCTATCCTTGTTCCCTTCTCTCTCCCATATTTCTCTCGAAGTTTCAAATGCTCAACCGATAAGAAATGAATTGGCACTGCTGCAATCACACCTGAAACGGAAATGAAGAACCAGATACTCATTTTGTCATACTTCTTTTCTCATCATTGTCACTGGAAAGCTCAAGATCTTTCGCAACAAATTCAAGCTCCATGTGCAATGAAACCAGTTCTCTAAACGAAAGTCTCGTTACTTTCCGTACTGAATATATCATGTAGGAGTTTCCATTTTGATGTTGTGCTTGACATGTCAAGTTTTAAGACACTTGATTGACACAGTTGAATCAATGAGAAGAATCACCATCGAAGTTCCAGCAGATGTCATAAGCCAGTTTGGTTTCAAAGAAAAACTGCTAGGTCAAATCAAAAGGTGCGAATCAGTCTATATTCTAAAATATGATAGAGAGAATTTTGTGAGCGTTCAACGAATTGAAATGCATGATGAGAACATGAGTCCGATGAGTCTAGTTGGAATCGATGGTGTCGTAGATATCGAGGTGTTGTACGAGGAGAATGGTGTTTACACCTGTATCGTGAGGGATACCCTGCCTGCATCGATACCGGAATGGTTTGGAGGGCTTGAGATGTTACTTGACCTACCAATCTCCTACTCCAATGAGAAGTGTGTCTTCTCCTTCTTGGTTAAAGAGAAGGACTTCAAGAGAGTCATGTCTGACTTTTCTGGACTAGTGTTCAAAGTAGTAAGGCAAGAGCCTGTGGGTCGCGAGTTTTTGAAATCACTTCCTCCCTTAACAGAACGACAAAGGCAGATAGTAAGATTAGCAAAGAAAGTTGGCTATTTTGAAATACCTCGCAAAACTTCTTCCGAAAAGATCGCACAGATGCTTGGAATTAGCAAGGCAGCATTTCTAGAACACCTACGAAAAGTCGAGAGAACAATCTTCAGCAATCTAACAGATTAAAGAGTTCTTGAAAAAACACTTCTAGGGATAAGTCGAGAGCTGTTGTGAGTTGAAAAGTAAGGATAAATGAACTATTCCACATCTAACTTGATGCTAAGCTACTCCTAGAATTCATAGGACTCATAGAGAAGGTTGAGGTTATAGTGGTTCAATCAGAGCCATCTCCTACCACCTATGGCTCGCGAATTTTTTTGAGCTCATCGTCTCCCATATCGCCAAGACAAATAGATTTAGATTCACAAATTCAATCGAGAGGGGTTCTTCCTCGCTCTTTCTCCCATCTTGGGTTAGATGCAATCGATAATGGTTTTAAGAACATGGATTTTACCGTATCGGTAAACATAGCATTTTGTTAACTAATATAGCTAACATATACTATTGTTGACAAAAAAGGTAAACTTATAATGGAGTAAGAAGATTGTGGCATATTCCCGTATGTGGTGTTGTTATGAAGAGGTATCAACGGATCCTTGGTCTACTGATGACGGTGATAAATAGCATTGTTCTTTATCTAGTTATGGTCTTTCCAATACCCTCACTGTATACAGAGTTCTTTACAATTGTCTTCGCGTACCTATTGGTTCTGATCCTACCCGGCTTGTTAATTGACTTAGTCTTTGGATGGATAGGACAAGGGATTAATGAAGACATTGCGTCTAAATGTGGCGGTTTACAATACGGAGGCTATCTTATAGGATATGCAGAGAGGAGTTTGATATTTCTAGCAGTTGTGATGGCTTACTTTGATAGCGCTTTATCATATGCATCAATTCTCAGCTTTCTCTCAGTTATTGTTGCGGGTAAAGCCATATTCCGGTACTCAAGTAAGGAAACAAATGATCGTGCGTGCGTAGATTGGTATATTCTAGGCACGCTCATGAGTATTACAATGGCTCTGGCGTTGACATGGGGAATCTTCAGATTTTTGTTATTCAGGTGAGGAGGCAATGATTGCAGCTATCGTTGACATCGTAGCGTCAAGAGATGTCAATGCTCGCGAACGGAGGATGTTGGACAAAAAGATACGAAGCCTGTTGAACCAAACATACAAACGTTTCGAAGAATACTGTGTTGCCATCCCCACTCTGACCCAAGGCGATAGCATTGAGCTGTTGGTCAGCAGTTGGCACCCAATTATATTTCTCTTTCATAAACTTCTGATGGAAAACCTGAAGTTTCGTGTGGGACTTGGAACAGGAGGGATTATAATCCACAAAGAGAACGCGGATGAATGTGATGGACCAGCTTTCTGGAATGCAAGAGAAGCTCTAGATGAAATAAAACGTATGAAATACATGAACAGGTTAGCTGGTTTTAAAATTGACACAAAGACCTCAAACAATGAGGAAAATGCTGTGGTTAATTCTATCCTCTTTTTTACAACACTTCTTGGTCTAAGCACAACTCAGTTGCAGCACTGCTTCTACTACATATGGGAAAAGAAACGTATTTCCGAGATTGCACAAGCTGTAAAGACTTCAAAGGGGAATGTCAGCAAGACATTGAGCAAGACACCCTGTTACCTACTTGAAAAGGTGATAACATTCTTGAGCCATTAAGTGGCAACGTCGCCCCAATAGGAAAGCACATTTAACAACGAGAATACTACTGAATGGTTGTTAGGATGATAGAAGAAAGAGGTCGTTCAATGCAAGTGGAGTATGACCAAATCGCAGATTCTATCTATTTCAGGTTTAAAGGAGAGGACGTAGCTGAGAGCATTGAAATATCTGCAGGAGTTATCGTCGATTACGATTCCAAAGGAGAGATTTGCGGGATTGAGGTACTTGCATTTTCAAAAAAGAACCTTGACCTTAATCGCTTGGTGAAACTTCGTGATGAAGAATTAGTCGCCGAGGTCGCTACAGCTTGATTGTCTTCACAAAACACGCACTGGAGAGAATTAAGCAACGTACTATCACAAGAGATGAAGTAGTTCAAGTATTAACCATTTCTAAGGAAAGGATGAAAGATAGTCTAGGACACTCGATTGCTCAGGTAGATAGTAATGGAAAGATCTTGAGAGTATTCTTTGTTAACGAAACAAAGACTTCATCGTGATCACAGCCTATAAGACAAGCAAGAAAAATATAGAACTTAGTTGTTAGGGCTCGCGAGATATTTTGGCTGGATTATCTGTCACTCTTTTTGTATTGCAATGATTATCAAGCGTTGTGATGAGGAAAAATATTTTGGCTGAATGATGACATAGAAACCTGTGGAAGTCAATACAGTTCTGAAATGCTCGCTGCATCAATCTTATGCTGAAGCCTTTGGATTATCACTGCTGAGAAAATGGCGTAGACAACGAAGAAAATTCCTGTGAGAAGAATGAAAAAGTACATCAAGGGTACAGCGACATCGGTGGCATACCATGGTAGCCCTAATCTATTGAATGCGACAAAGGTGAAGATAGTAAGGAAGTAGACAACCACCGAGATTACGAGGAATCGTTTTAGAACCTTCAACAGATTCAAACGGCCTGCATCTCTTGCTATGGCTTTTGAAAGCACAAGAAGGGATACAAACGTTACGAGGAAGGAAACAAGCGTCGTCGCAGAAACGAGATAGAAGAAGTCGTAGAGGTATGCAGCGATGTAGCTTGCTGAGAATTGCCAATCAGTAAGACTCGTAATCAGGGGTATCAATGTTAGATAGAGTAGGGATGAGAAAACAGTCAGAGATAGACTCAAACGTTCTTCAAACAAGGATTTCAACCTGCGTCTTCCGCCGGCTGAAAACACAATGATACCACAAGCAATGCCAAGTACAGCAATGAAGACACCAAAGCGGATGGTTATCTCCTCACTGATCTTTGAACTCCAAGACGTCGTAAGAACGGTGATGGATTGTGACTCAACTGATATTGCATTGCTTATTGCAGTCTCATAGTCATTAGCGAAAAAACTCGTTTCAGCGTCTGAGAGAGCGACATTAGCAGAATTCAGCTCCGATTCAAAGAGAGATGTATACCCCATCGTCTGAATGCGGGAAGTGGCTTGATTAAGACGTAGAGCAGCTTGATTGATTCTGTACACCGCCTCTTCACGAATTGTGAAGTCAAGACTTTCGAAGAGCACCTTGCCAGAAGCGTCAGATGGGATATCCCAGCCCATGACTGCAGAAACAGTGGGAGCGATGGAGTTTTGATGGTGCGCATCCGTATATATCCCAGGCACTACGCGTGGCCCCCTCAATATTAGCGGAATATTCAAGGCCTCAGGCTCTGTTCCTCCGTGTTGGCCACCTCTATCAGGGAATGAAACTTGTCCATGATCTGAGGTCACAACTACGAGGGTTGAGTTGAGAATACCCAGAGCTTCATATGCAGTGAGAATCTCGTTGATGTATGAGTCCTGTCTTTCAAAGGCCTCTCGATACATCTCAGTCAGTGGTCCCAGCTCATGTCCAATCTCATCGGTCTCACTGAAGTGAACGACCATGAGTGTCGGCGTATGGCTGTTGGCGATTTGGACAGCGTAGTCTGACACAATGGAATCACTGTAAACTGGAATTTCATCCTCAATAGGATTTCCACCGGACGTGACATTCACAACTATGGAGGGCTCACCTGGGTAGGCATTCCGGAATGAGATCGAGTAATTCATCCAATCTCCGAATAGCTCATACCATGTGTCGCTACCGACAAAGGCAGTGGTGCCGCCATTTCTTAGTGAGGCATTCCAAAACGAGTCGGCGCCGAAAGGTCCAGTGTGGTCGTTCGAGATAACTTGGCTCTCGGATGTGTTGACTCCCGAGGATATCACACCATAACCTGCCCTGCTCACGCTGAGGAGCCTTGAGCAACTGACATCTGTGAAGATAGCCCAGTCGTTATATGCATCGATGCCTGGCTTGTAGGTTTCGTGGAACACATCAGCTCTCATACCATCGAGAACGAAGATTATGGAATAGTTGGCTGTGTGGCTGATATTCGTGTCAATCAACGGCGCTGGTTGGGTAGGGACATAAGAGTAGGGATTAACATAGCCCAGATATTCAAAGGCTCCTACCATTAACAAGCCTGTGCAGCCCAACAAGAGCAGAACCAGAGCTGCGCCTGTAAGACGCCAACCTTTCGTCATAGCATCGCATACTCCATTATTAGCCTATATTGAATTCATGCCAGAGTGTCTGACACAGCTAGCGTAGATGACCCTTTAGCCATAGAAATGTGTGTCTATTCCATACATGAAGCACCTGAACACGTTGCCTACGCCATAGTGGAGGCCGACAGCCCTGGAGCGGTGACCCGCTGCCTTAACACAATCAACATAAAGCAAGATTTCAATGTAACGCCTGTACAGCGGCTCCAAGAAGTCATGGAAATGGCCAAAGCTATGATAGCGAAGTAAAGGCAACTCCTAGATAGAGAAAAGGAGCCAGCGGTGGATATAAAGGAACTTCATGTTATATTAGAAGAATTTGGAACCAAGTCATGCGGTTGTTGTTTCTACGTTGACGGGTCTTCTGTAAGTAGACATCATCAAAATGATCAGGCACATTTTCAGAAATTTCCAAACAAAAAACATTTAGTCAGAACTCAGAAATGGCGGACCACACTGTTATGAATTTGTCAGATGCTTGTTTCCCTTCTCCACAAGTCCTTCTCCGCACAAAGGAAACAATGAGATTTATCAGAGTTTTAGCGATTTTGCTGGATACCATCCGCGGGGGACGTCAGTGACGTGTATCCTCTTCAGCGCTATCCTAACCACTGAAGTCGTAACCATTTCGAAGAATTGTTTATACTCAGGTACTTTATCCAACACAAGTCTTCTCCTTTTTTCTTCTTCGTCACCTTGCACTATTTCAGCCTCACCAGCAGCCTGTACAAACCTTTCAGGGGTCCTGTTATCCACAACCAAGGCCACATTCGAGTTCTTCTTCAAATTCGTCATGCCTTCGCCACGATCTTCAACTATGCAGTAGAGATTCATCCCTTCCAACGCAAAGAACATAGTCGTAGCCCAAGGTTGTCCATCATAAGCAGTAGCAAGAGTGAGAACTCTGGAATCGCCAAGGATCTCCTGCATTACCTGAAGCACTTCATCATTTGACATTCATAAACCTCCATCGGAAGCAGTCAGTATCCGGAGAGAAACTTCTAGTAGAATCATGAAGTTACCATTTGGATACCTGCTACCCAAGGTATAACATGTGGGTTGATGGTCAACACTTGTCAGGATTAGTGATATAAATACTGGTGCGAGTCGACCTTCGTTATGTAGGGGTACATGTCAAGATGTTACTTTATCAACCAAGCTTTTGATTCCATCTATATCTGGTTTGATCAGATTGCTGAATGATCACGGGTAGGAAAATCTCGAACCCGAGTTCATTCTCAATTCTTCTCCAAGTCTTTTTTTCTCTCCAATGAAGAACACAATCTTTAACCAACTTAATATAGAAAAGTAGAAACTGTAACCATTCCTATTGCCAGAACTGGCATGGGAAAGATGATTGTAAGAATCGAAACGAAAGGAGTCATAGAGATGGAAATTAATAAAGTCGACATGAAAGCGTTTGATGATACAGTAGCAGAAGCTGATAAGGATCCTAGCGCAGCTCTGAAGACACTGAAAGTTGAAGGCAAATGGCGATTGGGAGAAAAAGGCCCACAATTTGAGTCCGAACTCAAGTATGAGAATGGGAGGGTGATTCTCTACACTGACGAACCATCCTTCTTGGGTGGAGGAGGCACATCTGTAAACCCGATACAGTATTGCATGTTCGGGGTTGCGTCATGCTTTGCGGCTACTTTCGCAAAATGGGCCGGAAAAGAGGGCGTTGTACTTGAGGAGCTGACAGTCTCCATCGAAAGTCAGTTGGACATGTCAAGGAGTTTTGGTCTTTCCGAGAATCCAATCGTGAAAGCAATGACCTTGAACATAGAAACCAAGACTGAAGCTAGCGATGAAGAGATTGACAGAATTCGTCAAATAACGTTGGAGAGATGTCCCGCCTATTACTGCCTCACTGAAGCTGTTACACCAGAGGTCATTGTTTCGAAGCAGTAGTCATTAGCTACCTATTTCGATCCAGTCGTGAGGAGAAATTAGGATGAAGTGCTGTCAATGTGAGGGTATCGAGTCTAAGTTCGATCAGAAGAATGCAGCTAAGGAAATGAAAAAATACTGGAAAGCAGGTCCATCCAAGAACACGAGGATGTTGATTGACGCAATCAAAGCAGAAGGCATCTCCGGAATGACACACCTAGACATTGGAGGTGGAGTGGGGACCATTCAACATGAACTGCTAAATGCGGGTGTGAGCAGTTGCTTCAATGTGGAAGCCTCATTGGCATATGTCAAAGCAGCAAAAGAAGAAGCGAATCGTCAGGGACATGCCGATAGTATAAGTCATCTGCATGGCAACTTCGTTGATCTTGCTAAGGACATCCCGCAGCGCGATATTGTCACATTGGATCGTGTCATCTGTTGCTACCACGATGTGAGTGCTCTTGTTGGTTTCTCCTCAGAACGAGCGGGCAGAATATACGGCGTAGTGTATCCCCGAAACACATGGTGGACAAAAATTCTCTGTGCCCTTGAGAATCTCTACTTTCGAATTCAACGAAGTCCGTTTCGAACTTTCATCCACCCAACAGAGGTAGTTGAAGAGATTGTTCGTTCCAAGGGCTTTGTGCGGCGGTTCTTCCGTGAGGTGGGTCAGTGGCAGGTTGTTGTTTATGGGCGTACTCACGCAAAACAAAGTTCTCTCTGAATGGCTGATAGAGTTGCTAGGACCTTACTCAATATTCGAAACGGACTAGACTCCTGAGGTGAGGCTTCATGTAGTAAATATTCGGTGGGGGACGTTTTCTCTTTAATTCTGACACTGGAAACAATAAGAGTAATAGAATGTCATATGGCATGCGAGATTCGCTGCCGATGATCTAAAGATCAGATATGTCGGTCTCCAGACCACATGGAACAATGAGTTTCTTATCAATTGCCTCTAATAGCAAATGATACGCATTTCCTTCCTCTATTCTGGATAACATCAACTCTCTAATGAGTTCGCTCAACTTCCAACTTTTTCCAGGTTCGACTGTAAATAGCGTTCTTTCGAAACGCTTGAACTTTCTTGGTAATCCCTCAATCTCGCATCGTTTATACTTCATTGTTAGATGCCCATCCAAGAATTCATCGAAGTATGCATCAAATGTCTGCTTAGTTTCCTTGCTAATTATTTTCAACTGCACATCAGCTAGGGTGTCATCGGATGAGAAGCCCACAGCTCGAGCAAATGCTATCATATTTTCCTCCTGATTCGTGGAGGATGAGGAAACAGTGATTAATGCACACATCAAGTGTCTAGTAGACACAACACGAATAATATCTGACATAGGGATGATTTCCCAAAATGTCTGTTTATCAGCCATCGCAAACTCCGACCTGAATTGTGTAATTGCAGATATGAAACCTGAAACCACAGCGTCGTCGAAGCCACCTTTGAGTATTCGAGAATATACGGGGAGACCACTCATTCTATGCAGAATTATTACTCCTATGATGTTGTTTGCATCCTCAAAACGACTCTTGATAGAAAGGGCTTCTAGTTGTTTTCTATGTTTTTTCTTTGAGTAACTAATTTGCACTAAAACCACTAAAATCAAGGCGGTGCTCACCAAAGAGAATGGGGGTACAACAGCTACGAGAATCTGTGCAATACTCCATTGGACAAATTCCTGAATGTAGACCTCCTCTTCCAGTTCATAGTTTTCCTTTTGAACTGTGAATCTGAGCCTGTAGTTTCCTTCAGCCCAGAGTGGTTCAATTAGGGCGATATAGATTCCTTCCGTTTCAACCATCTGCCCGCTCCTACTTCTGGCGGGTCCATCAAGTATCCAGGTCATCATAGCACCAGTGACACTCCACCCAGTGTCTTTTTCCGTCAGATTGATTGAAATTGCTGTTGAATCCGAGAGACTCAATACAATCTCTGTCAATAATTCTATTTTGAGCGGTATTTTATTTACCTGAATTGAGAGGACAAAATTCTGACTCTGATAGCCTATCTTACTAAACACAAGTTGGATGTTGTAGATTCCATAATCTTGAGGTGTGATTGTAATGTTGTACGTGCCGTCTTCAAGTTCAGTGTAAGTTATCCAGTCAAATCCATCTCCAGTAGGCGTTAGCCCAGCTGAATCGACTCCAGTGGTGTTGTCCAAAAAAGAATACCAGAAAATGAAACTGTAGGAACGATTTCGATAGAGTAATGAGGGAATTATATCAGGTGTCAATGTCGTTTCATGCACGATAGTGGTTTGAATTTCAAATGTACAAGAGGCATTATCATAGAAAGGTCGTACTGCATTGACCTCAACAAGGTAATTCCCAGGATCCACTAACGATGTATCGAAATTGCCCACCCACCAATACCAATTATCAACTACGACTGGACCGAAAGTAACGGTCGTAGTGGACCAGTTGCCTGTGATTGTGGCTGACGGGTCCGTCAAGGGATTCCCGTTCTCAGAATCCTGATAGTTCAGTAGGCTGATAATATCTGCACCAGCCTCAGTGGTGATGAAGGGCTCCTTAGGGCTCAGAATTGCTGCATGATGAACCTCAAAGACAGCTTCTCCGTAAGCCACTTCCGTTCCGTTCTGCCAATGAACACGTGCTGAATACTCACCAGCAGTACAGTTAAGTGATCCCAACACATATGGTGTGCTGTTTACTTGTCCATCTATACCATCGGATAATGTTTCGTCAAACCAAACTGACCCGTTGGGATGTACCCAAGTAACATCGACCAACCCCAACGGGTTTGGAGTTGAAGTGGCAGTCCCAATCGAAATCGAAGCGCGTGTTGTGTTGCTACGTCTATAGATTAATTCTGCATTCCATTGACCTGATGTTTGGTCTAGCTTCTGGATGACTAACGACTTTGCATAGTTTGGTGCTTGCAGCCTAAACTCCCACCAGCCCTGAGTGCTTAGCAAGTCTGTTGGAATCTCAAGCATATCTTGGCCGATTACACACTGATTTGTCACATCATCACCATACGGGTCGATCACGGTAGCATTCGCCCAATCAATTGGAAACATAATCCTGATGGTCAAGTTCTCATATTCAACTCGATAACCAATGTAAGTGAATAATGACAGGCTGGAACTTTCGTGAAGATTTGTCGAATACAAAACGCCCTCCTTCCCTGTTGGAACTCGAGTCCAACTCGAGTTGGTGAATCTATGTGTGAGAAGCCTTACGTCATATTCGAAAGAAACACTGGTATTTGAAGACAGTCCCACGGATAGAGCGGTTCCTTTCCAATAACTCTCATTGGTGAGTTCAGCACTCCCTACACCGGACATCCCTGTGACGGCGATCTTATCGCTTCCTGCAGAGAATTCCAGTTGTACTTGGTCGAATCCAGGTGGAGTGGCTGCGACAAAGGAAACGTCATCAAACCACACGGTCATATATTTTGCGTTATCGGGACCATCCTGTTCTCCGTCACCATCATTGTCATCACGTCCATCGACATACAGATCTTCATCAACTACAATCCCTATCGTAAACTCGGCTGCGCTGCCAACAATTGATAGATTCATTGGAATAGTTCCAGTGCTATACCACACACCTCTCTCACCTAGTGCCGTAAGACTCGTGTTCCACACTCGCTGTCCACCAACAGATACTACAATAAAGGAATAATTTTGGAGATCTGGGCCCTTTGGACCTCTTAAGTACAGAAAATCAAAGCTCAACAAAAACTCCGTAGTGTCCTGTGGAATGATGATCTGGCTCCAGTACACTGACGTGCCTGCTAGATGATCGTATCTCAGATCTGTAGGACCTCCTACCTTCTTCCCACTATTCTCGACTGTTGTGTATCGACGCCCACTCTGTTCGTATGACACTGACTGGGTTTGTTCACGGCGTTGAGGGTCAGGAATCGTGCTATTCGCGATCCATCCAAATGGATAAGAAGCAACTGTGCCGTTTGGGTTGTTAACAGGCCCAGGAATACCCTCATCGAAAGTTCCATTCAGTACGTAAAGAGATGTAAGATTCCGGACATTCACCTCGGCCTGACTACCAACCCAGTTATTTCCACTATTAATGGGTAGTTCTACAAAGGTGTTGGTACCTGAGTCTGTCCTAGCGCTCAAGTTACTGCTTGTAGTGAATCCAAATGCTTCAACTAGAACAGGGTCTAATACTCCATCAATTGAATCTTGACTTGTCTTGAACTTAGGTTCTGGTGAAAACGGAGGGGCACTGTCGAGAATACTCTCATTCCTTGTTGAATTAGGGATAAGTTCCTGAAACTCACTAGGTTTAATACCTTGACTCAATGATCCGACTGTCAGAGCGAGGACAGCTATCACTGAAACCCATTGACGGGTGTGCACGGTTAGTCCCACCTTACCTTGTAGATTCCTGCCTCTAAGGAGTTTCATCTTTGTTTAATTATGCACAAAACCTTTTGTACGATAGAGGTAGTCCGTCCCAAATGACGGGGAAAACATACTCACAGTGTATCTACATCATAGTTGATCTTGCAGTGAGAAGGATCCGTGTAGGTTGTTGTTTATGTACGTTTACGACCCTAGATAGAGTTTTCAAATGACCTATTCACAAGTAAAGCATATGTTACTTTGTTTTTAGCAAAATCAAGAAAGCCGTCTGAGTCTAAGCCTCAATAGTGGCTCAATCACTCTCGCCTGGCAACACAGTCTTTGTCGCGAATTATATCATTGAACAGATACTTCATCACTCAGCGTTACCGTTCGCCAATCTGCCCTAGGTGTCGTCTTAGTCGCTCGGCCAACTTCCGATTGTGTTTATGGCTCCGCTCGACACATCAAGCCCAGACGCTATTGTGAGCGTACTTCTCAGACGGCCATCTAATAGAAGGACGAGTTATCTAATAAGTTCTCTGGATTTTTCATCAGCGAAAAAGCCGCCCTTCAGCCTGAAGAATTGTATCAAAATATTTGTGAGGAGGAATTTGAGTCACGGTGACTTGGTCAACATTGATTGAGTAGATATAGTCAGTTTCTGACATGGCAAGGGTATCTAAGAGAATTGGAGGCGATTTGTAAAATTGATCACAGTCTTCCTTTATCCGCTGGATTTCAGCAACATCTCGAAGTTCCGGAGGTTTGAGCAGAATCTCAGGAATCTGTAAAATGTGGTAATTTGGTGCCGCAAGACCAAATCGATGACTGTACCTGCAATAACGCGCAATCTTTGCGGCAATTCTAGTTTGTCGATAACGAATAGGATATAGTGCAGCCTTAGGCGGAACATATCCTGTTTCTATCTCTACAACTAGCGCTTCTTTTTTCACAGAAAGTCCGAGACGTTCAGATATCAAGACACTTTCAATGTCATTTTCAAACTCAAGTTCTCTATCACGTATCGCAAATAGATCCGCCATAAGTTGCCCCCCAACAAGGGGGTGTTCTATTTTCACATCATAATCTTGCTCAATGAGGTGCATTGCACAGAGCACCTGCATCACACTGTGGTTGATCTTGACAAGGCGCTTTCGATTTAGTTCGACCAAGCGATCACGGATTATTGTGAGTTGATCCATGGTTTCTGAGTCTGTTGTTGGTTGAAGCTGGTCCAAAAGTTTATCCAAATCACGAGCGAACAGGTTTTTTGTCAAGCTATCACCAACGATTCTCTTCTTCTCAATTGATGTAACAACAATCCTAGTACGTGGTCAAACCTGCCTGCCTTTTAACATCTGCCAACCCAGAAAGGAGTTGATTATTCCTCACAAATGAATGTATGACTGATAACGATTAACCGAATTTTTGGTCCATCCACTCGACGAGTGGATTCCACGCACCATCAGGGAATTCAGCATGTTTCGCACCTTCAGCGACATAGAACTCCTTTGAGTCCGAGGGAATCATCTCATACAGTTCTCTACACGAGTCAACTGAGAACAGCTCATCCGAGTCACCAATCCCGACAAACACCGGGAAGTCTAGTTTCTCTGGGAATTCGATGTCCTCGAAACTCACCAGCCTAATGAACCGCAGTGTGTACCTGAAATTGAACAAAGGGTCGTCAAGTCCGACCATTCCCTCTCGCTGATATTTGATCACCGGTCTGCTGGGAGCAAATATGGAACTGAACAGTATCTTGAGCTTCTGAGCGGTTGACATCTCTTGAACTGCACCAGCTCTTAGAGCTACACCACCACTCAGTAGTACGGACCCGCTGATGTTCTTCAGGCAGTGTCTCATGGCAAATATAGAAGATAGAATACCCAGACTATGACCAATCAAGACCACACTCTCATGGCGTTCATTCACAAATGCTATCGCCTCACAGAGGTCCTTCACGAACCGCTCCTCGCTTGGGCAGTCGCCTCTGTTCCCGTCAGACAACCCATGCCCCCGGAGGTCTAAGCCATAGACCGTAAAACCCTGCTCTGATAGCGGCTCTGCGATCATGGCATAAGGTCCACTATATGCTGTGATTCCATGCAGTATCAGTATGGCTGACTGACGTGGGGTTTCTGTCTTGGGTTCCCATTTCCGCAAGAAGAGATTCACACCATCTGAAGTCACGAGTAAGTGATAGGATCCTTCGTATCTCTCTCGGAGTTCATTGATATCAAGAGTCATGAAACCAAATCCATCTTGTTACTGGAGGCTCACGAAGTATAAAACCTTCTCTCACTCGAGTCCAATCGAGAACTTAATAGAACCAGTCTATCTGTCTTTCAGACAAAAGAGGAGAAACTCTTAAACTATGGAGCATCAAACCTTGGATGAAGCGGTTTGAAACACGTCGAAAGATTCGGAAACTACTGGAATTCTTTGATACTAGAACAGAAGCTGGCCTTTGGGGAGCAGTTGGACAAAGCAGTTGTTGCCTACTATGCTGATGTTCCACTCCTTTCGTTTAATCATGCCGCAAACATCAACGTAAGTGAGCGGGATATTGATAGTTTGATCAGAGAGGTTTCTGAGTTCTTTGAATCGAAAGGTGTTCCGTTCGCTTGCTTCATGATCTCTCCGTCAACTCGTCCAAAGTCCTTAATTTCCATTCTTCTAAAGCAGGGGTTTAACGTGGGAATGGAGCTTTCACTGATGGAATTCGAAGAAACCGAATTTGAAGAGAGAATGAACCCTCAGATCAGTGTCAGGGTCGTTATGAACGAGGTTCCCTTCTCTTCACAGAACTGATGTTCTCAATCTTTGAAATGCCCAATGAGTTGAAGGACGGATTCAACCGTCTAATTCTTCAAAGTATAAGGAAAGGCTTGAATTGCTACATCGGATCCATCGATGACGAACCTGTTGGCATCTGCGGACTATTCTCCTCTGTGAAGGTTGGCGAGATATACGCAGTTGGTACACTGAAGGATTATAGAGGCGGTGGCATTGGCACAACCGTTCATTGTAAGTTGTACAATCTTGGACACCAGAGTGAAGTACTCCCAGGTAACGGCACTGGGTGGACTCTGTGAGGTCTAATATGTGTCAGGTCTACCTCAGACTCAAGTTACCTGACCCTGATATATAAAGACCTACAGATTCTCTCAGATGTTCATTTGAGGGAAGTCCAACTTTGCCCA
>VAPC010648257.1_pt1 | contig 15009 bp, 12 predicted proteins | sample 3395121 | NCBI WGS metagenome assembly VAPC01 (sample SAMN08290434, study PRJNA428436) | hydrothermal vent metagenome | isolation source: Deep-sea hydrothermal vent chimney | place: Indian Ocean: Southwest Indian Ridge | depth 1711 m m
AGTTCCTGATAGAAGCAAAGTGCGGCCATGTAAAGTCCCGAAGTGTCGGGGCAACGGACAGGCAAGTAACATATAGAGAGAAAAACAGGAAGAAAATCTTAAGAAATTATCTCAAGGGGCTTATACTCTATTAGCTGGCCTGCTGGATATCTCTAACCAGAACTTTTCGTCTATTTCGTTTATATACTCCTGAATGGTATATTTTCTGCCGCATTCCATGCAGCCAAGATTGACACTTCTTCAGCCAAAAACTAATTTTAAGTCTCCAGCGCACTCTCGGCAGTTTATTTTCTGTCTATCAATCATATGTATATGAAAAATATGTATTTATTATATATTATTGATTTTAAAAAGTGAAGAAATACCAGGTTGGAGTGTAAACTAATGAGGCATAAAGGCTACATTAAGGCGTTTTATAATTGCGGTTAATACTATTTAAATTTTTGCGAATCAAACATATTACCTTAAAGGAATCGTGTAACTACCTTGATTTTTTTAGGTAATTTGTTAATAATGGTTGAGGTGTAGATTTATTTTACATGTGTTGAAATGTTTGATATATCAATACATAATGATTTCTGAATATGAGAGGATTAAGATAAATTGGAGCAGATGCCTATTGATTGTAAAATTTTTCAAATTTAACTCAGGGCAAATCAGCATGCTACTGCAGTGTGTATTCCTGCAAATTTTGCAAAAGTCTGAAAAATCCCCCTCATCGCAGTTTTCAGTGTTAATCTCCCCAGTTAGGGAAAGCGGAAAAGGATAATAATGTGAAAAAACCATTTAACGATAAAACCGCTATTATTAGCGGTGCTACCAGGGGGATCGGGAGGGCTGTTGCGATTGAACTGGCCCGCGAAGGCGCTAACATCAGCTTTAACTTCCTTCAAAATAACGAAAATGCGTTAAGGCTGGAAAAAGAAATAAGTTCAATGGGGGTCCAGGCTAAATCGTTTCAGGTGGATATTAAAGATTACAATGCTGTGAAATCCTGGGTCGATGAGACTAAAGAAACATTGGGTAGTATAGATATTGCTGTAAATAACGCCGGTGTAATTAAAGACAAAGCTCTTGCTCTTATGACACCTGATGATTGGCGCTACGTTATGAATACTAATTTAGAAGGGACATTCAATCTTACCAGGAGCGCAATTATAACACTCATAAAGCAGAAGAGCGGTGTTGTTATTAATATAACTTCAGTCAGCGGTATCATAGGCATGCCCCGACAGACCAATTATGCTGCCTCTAAGGCAGGCATAATCGGTTTCACGAAATCTCTTGCTAAAGAAGTCGCTCCATATAATATCAGGGTTAATGCTGTTGCTCCGGGGTTTATTGAAACTGATATGATTAAAAGTTTAAAAGAAGAGTATAAAGATCAGATATTAAAACAGACTCCGTTAAGCAGATTGGGTAAGCCGGAAGAAGTTGCAAAGGCAGTAAAATTTTTAGCGGGTGAAGAGGCCGGTTATATTACAGGACAGACTCTGGTTATAGACGGCGGACTGTCGTTAGGGTAAAAGAATGTATAACGGAAAAAAACAAAAGAAAATAGTAATTACAGGAATAGGCGTAATTGCGCCGAATGGTATAGGGAAAAAGCAGTTCTGGCAGGCTTTGAAAGAGGGTCAGTCGGGGATAAAGCCTATCAGCCGTTTTGATACAAGTGAGTTTAAGTGTAAATTAGCCGGCGAGATTTACGGTTTTAAGCCGACATATTTTCTGGGTTCAAAAGGTTTAAGAAGTCTGGAAAGAACCTCAAGACTGCTGTGTTCTGCTGCAAAACTGGCAATAGATGATGCACAGTTAAAAATTAATGATGAAAACACAGATGATATCGGCGTCTGTACCGGTACTACTTTATCTGCTATGTGGAACCTGACTCAATTTGGCAAGGAGGTAATAAACGACGGTCCTCTTTTTACTGATGTTGGTCTTTTCCCGGGAACAGTGGCTAATGCCGCATCAAGCCAGGTCTCTATTCGTTTTAATATACAGGGATTTAATACAACAATTTCAACAGGCTATAGTTCAAGCATAGATGCATTAAAGTATGCCATTGATTTTATACGCCTTGGACGTGTCAAGGCAGTTCTTGTGGGAGGGGTTGAGAGTCTTTCCCTGGCAAATTTTATTGGATTTTATAATTTAGGTTTTTTTGCCGGCATTAAAGGCGAGGAATTATCCTGTCCTTTTGATAAGAGAAGAAACGGTATTATCTTAAGTGAAGGGGCATCGGTTATAGTGATAGAGGATGAGGAATATGCCCTGCAGAGAAATGCAAATATTTATGCTGAGGTAAATGGTGTTGGTAATATCTTCAGCGCTTACAGGATGGCCAAATACGATAAAGAAGCAAGCGGGTTAAAAGCAAGCATAAACAAGGCGCTCAGAAATTCAGGACTGGGTGTTGAGGATATAGATTACATAAGTGCTTCGGCAAATTCGGTACCTGAACAGGATAAAATAGAAACGAAAATAATAAAAAACATATTTGGCAGGTATGCTTACAATATTCCTGTCAGTGCAATAAAATCCATGATAGGAGAATCTTTCAGTGCAGGCGGACTTTTCCAGATATCCGGTGCAATCGGCAGTATGTATAACGGTTTTATTCCACCGACAATTAACTATGAGAAAAGAGATAGTGACTGTGATCTTGATTATGTTGTGAATAAATCACGTATTGCGAGAATAAGAAACGTACTTATTAATAATTTCGGACCAGGAGGAAGTAATGCTGCATTTATCTTATCAAAATGGAACTAAGGAGGGAAGTATATGAGAGAAGGTTTTGAAGAAGAGTTGAAGAACTTGGTATCAGATATCATTGAGGTCCCGGCTGAAAAACTATTGCCTGAGGCAGATTTTTTTGATGATTTACAGGTGGATTCACTTAAGGCCATTGAGATTGTGGCTGCATTTGAAAAGAAATTCAGAATTATTGTTCCTGAACAGGATATACCCAAAATAAGGAATCTTAAGCAGTTGACCGAGTATACAAAGAACATAAAAAAAGACTGACATATGAACTGGGATAAAGAAAAAATTAAATTAATTTTACCTCATAGAGAGCCTTTTCTTTTTATTGATGAGGTTATAGCGATCAATGGCACTGATAAAGTTGTTGCAGTGAAAAACATTAAAGAAGATGAGGACTTTTTTAAAGGACATTTCCCTGATAAACCTATAATGCCAGGAGTCTTGATAATAGAAGCAATGGCACAGACCTCTATAATTCTTTATTCAGTATGTAAACCTGAGATAGCCAAAACCCATCCAGATTATTATTTAGGAAAGGTTAATGTGGAATTTTTAGTTCCGGTTTTACCGGGAGATAGACTTATCCTGGAAGCAAAAAATGTAAAAATTATTGATAGTGGCGGAGCAATTGATGCTTTAGCTCGGGTTAATGATAAAGTTGTTGCTAAAGCAAAGGTTTTATTTAGCGTTAAAAAAAATGAATAAAAAAAGAGTTGTAGTAACAGGTCTTGGGGTAGTTTCATCAGTTGGAATAGGCAAGGATGTATTCTGGCAATCCATAATCAATGGCAGATCCGGGATAAGCAAGGTTACATCGTTTGATACCAAGGACTTCAGATGCCATTATGGTGGAGAGATAAAGAATTTTGTCCCTGATGAGTTTATATCAAATAAGAAACAGCAGTTTTTAGGCCGCACCTCACAGCTTGCCATTGCAGCTACCTCTCTGGCTTTGAAAGATACAGGACTGCCAATAAAAAATATTAATAAAGAGAGGACAGGTGTTTTTATAGGGACAACAATGGGTGAGAAACCACTTGAGGACTTCATTGATGTCTGGGTCAGAAAAGGGGTTGAACATATTAGCAAGATGACAATACTGCAGTCTTCTCCCAACAATATATCTTCTAATATAGCACTCTATTTTAAGCTTCAGGGGCCGAACTATCTTATTCCAACAGCATGCGCAGCAGGCAACTATGCAATAGGCTATGGGTTTGACTTAATAAAAAATGGAGATTTGGATTATGCCATAGTAGGAGGGGCTGATGCATTTTCCAAACTTGCATTTACCGGTTTTCAGCGTGTCTATGCCATGGCGTCTGAAAAGTGTCAGCCTTTTGACAAAAACAGGAAAGGCATGATGGCTGGTGAAGGCGCCGGAATTCTAGTTCTTGAATCGCTAGAATCTGCTTTGCGCAGAGATGCGGATGTTCATGCAGAGGTTGCAGGATATGGCATCAGTTGTGATGCTTTTCATATTACTACTCCTAAGCTGGAAGGCATTGAAAAGGCAATAAGGAAGGCATTAAAAGAGGCTGATATCAAGAATGAAGAAGTTGATTATATATGCGCTCATGGTACAGGCACACAGGGTAATGACAAGACAGAGTGTGCCGCCATAAAAAAAATTTTTAACAAAAACAGCAAAACAATCCCTGTCAGTTCTATAAAATCAATGCTCGGTCATCCCATGGGTGCTGCATCAGCTATTGAAGCAATAGCCTGCTGCATGGTAGTTAAAAACAACATTATTCCTCCAACAATCAATTTTGAAATACCGGATCCACAATGTGATATAGATTGTGTTCCAAATAAAGCAAAAAGAAAAAGAGTGAATATAGCTTTGAATAATGGTTTTGCTTTTGGCGGCAATAATTCATGTCTGGTAGTTAAAAAGTTTCATTAAGAATAATAAATAATGATGAAAGATAGAAAAGTAGTTATAACAGGTATTGGTCCTTTAGCTTCTACAGGCATTGGTAAAGATGCTTTCTGGCAAGGCATTCTGCAGAAACGTGTTGGCTTAGGCCAGAAAGAATTCAACCTCGATGGGGAAAAATGGTGCAATTTTTATGCTCATAAAATAGATGATTTTGATTTTTCAAAATTTGATATAGATGAGAACTCTCTGGCTTATATAAAAGAATGGAAAGAAGAAGAACCACCAATTGACTTATATTATCTTATGGGTGCTGTTGCACTGGCTTTAGAAGATAGCGGGATAAAATACGAATCTGAAGATAATGATATAGGCCTGATCTTAACCCATGAAAATATGGGACTAATGGATTTTGTGCAAAAATTAAGTCATGTATCATTCGATATTTTATCAGATAAAAAAGGAGACGGTCTTTCAAGAAAACAGTTCTATGAGGAATTATACCGGGACTGTCTGAAGAGCGGTTATGATGTGCAGACTTTTATGACGCTTTTTCATGTAGCAAAAGCGTTTAATATCCATAATTATTCGCTCTTTCTTAATAATGCCTGTGCTTCGGGGCTGTATGCTTTAGAGGCCGCTGCACAGGCGATAAAATGCAATCAATGCTCAGCTGTTGTAGTAGCTGCATCAGACCATACAGAGATATACAAATATCTCTGGTTCAAAGAAATAGGTCTCTATTCTGACGATGGCAAAATCAGGCCGTTTTGTAAGGATAGTAATGGGCTGGTTTTTGGCGATGGCGGTGTTGGCATAGTATTGGAAGACATGGAGCATGCTCAAAAAAGAAATGCCGATATCTATGCAGAGTATATGGGAGGAGGATTCAATCTTGAAGGCTGGAAAGTAACAACTCCTCAAATCGGGAGTGATTCCTATCAGAAGGCAATCTTAAAAGCACTCAAACAAAGCAAAATTAGCAAAGATGAAATTGAACTTATTTGCCCTCATGGTGTTGGCTCGCATACCATAGATTATTACGAGTCAAAAGCAATTACTGATATCTTCGGTGTAAAACCTGAAAAACCCCTAATTACAACCTTTAAGCCGTATGTTGGCCACAATTTAGGAGGCAGTGCATTGCTTGAGGCTGCAATCCTTCTGCTTTCGCTTAAAAATGAAATGGTCCTTCCTACATTAAATTATGATAACCCTGACCCCAAGCTTAACATATCGCTTGTTAAAGATAAGATTGAAACAAAACTCAACACGGCAATGAAGATATGCTGTGCCTTTGCCGGTTATAATTCTGCGGTAGTATTTAAGAGGTTAGATTGATATGTCGAATCAATACGATTATGATGCAGTAATTATTGGTGCTGGTATAAGCGGTCTGGTTTGCGGCTGCTATTTAGCTAAAGCAGGAATGAAAGTTTTAATTGCCGAAAAGAACGCTAAGTCAGGTGGTTATTGCACTTCATTTACAAGGAAAGGCTTTCATTTTGATGCATGTGTTCATTCCTTGGGTAGCCTAAGAGAGGGTGGCAATTTAAGAACGATTCTTAAGGAATTGGGGTTAGAAAGCGATTTGAAAATTACTAGACACGATCCGTCAGATATTATTTTTTCACCTGATTTTAAAATTCATTTCTGGAATGATCTGGATAAGACAATTAAAGAATTTCAGGATAACTTCCCTAGAGAGTCTAAGAAAATCAAGGAATTTTTTGAGTTCATAAATAAATGTGAAGGAACATCTTTTATTTCCTTGAGGCCCATTACATTTCAAATGTTACTCGACAAGTATTTCAAGGACAATAAATTAAAAGCGATTCTTTCTCTTCCTACCTTGGGAAATGCTGGCTTATCACCAAAAAAATTATCAGCCCTTACAGGAACTCTTATCTATAAAGAGTTTATGTTTGATGGTGGATATTATCCTGGTAACTCTATCCAGTCTCTTGCGGACAGTCTTACAAAAAGTTTTAAGAAGTTTGGTGGTGATATATATTTTTCTTCTGCGGCTGAGGAGATAAAAATAAAAAACAACAAAGTAGAGGGAGTTGGAATAAAGAAGAAAGGTTTTTTTTCAACCAAATATGTTGTTTCTGGTGCTGATGCGACGCGCACTTTGCTTAATTTAATTGGAAAGGAAAATTCAAAGATAGATACTGTAAATAAATTAAATAATATGGAACCGTCTTTGTCTATGTTTATACTGTACTTAGGGGTGAGTGAGTCATTTGCTAATCAAAATCATTTATATCCGGACACTAATCTATGGCGATTACCTTATTATGATATGGATAAATTATATGATTTTGCTATTAAGGGTGATGTTGACAACCTCGATTGGTTTCTGACCCGTTTATTATCCGATCGCAAAAGTATCATTATGCTTGTTAATGCGCCATTTAAGGATAAAAATTATTGGAAAAACAATAAAAAAAGATTAACTGATGTTTTTATAAAAAAAATGGAACAAATAATGCCAAATTTATTGTCCTCTATTGTATTTCAAGATGCTGCCACACCTGAAACTTTATATAAACGAACTTTTAATTATAAAGGAGCTGCATATGGCTGGGCAGGTTTACCTTCGCAAATTGCTGTTGAAGGTTTTACGCAGAGAACAGATTTTGAGAATCTGTATTTCTCCGGGCATTGGACTACTCTAGTTCAGGGGGTAGGTGGAGTTGCATATTTGGGACGAGACACATCGAGAAAAATTTTAAATAAGGAAAATAGATCATGAATCTGTTTGCAATTGCTGGTTTAGTATTAGGTTTAACCAGTTTATTATTAGCAATATTTGTTTTTTCACTAAGAAAAACCAAACTCCATAATATCTGGGCCCTCTTCAATTTAGCGGTGTCTATCTGGGGATTTGGCTGTTTAATAGTGGGGACTGCTTCTACAGAGTTAATCGCATTATTCGGCTGGAAATTTGCTCATGTAGGAGGGCTATTCATTAGTATCTTTTTCTTCCACATGGTATGTGAATTTTGCAGTTTAAAAAGAAAGAAAAGTATTATTGCCTCATATTTAATGGGAATAACTTTTCTTTACATAAATATCATGACTCAACACCTTATAAATAAGACTCAGATAATTTTTGATATTTACTATAACGATGCAACCTGGGTTTATTTTTTGGCTGTAGGCCTATGGCTAATATTGGTTATCTGGAGTTTTATAGAGTTGCTGAAATATAATTTTCAGATAAAAGGTATTAAACAAACTCAGACAGTATATATAATTGTGGGGTTCTTAATAGGTTTTGTGGGGGGAATCACTAACTTCGTTCCCATGTTTGGTATTTATGTATATCCATTTGGAAATTTCACTATCCCCGTATATTGTTTAATAGTTACTTATGCAATCCTTCGATATCGTCTTATGGACATTCGTCTTATTTTTAAGAGAACCATGGCATATTCCCTTTCTGCGGGATTGCTTATGGGAATATTTGTAGTTATTGTTCTTGTGATAACTAAAGTTTTTTCATTATACACACAGGAAGATTCTTTTAAAATAAGCATTATCGCTGCTCTTGTAATTGCGCTTCTTTTTAATCCTCTAAGAAGCAGAATCCAGTCGCTTGTTGACAAGGTTTTTTATAAAAAGTCATTTGATTACTATGAGACTATTAGAAAAATCAGCCATGATCTTGCCTCAATACTTGATTTAAAAAATATATACAATTTTGTCGGTGATATAGTTTTTTCAACCCTTGGTTTAAAAAATATTTATCTGCTTTCTGCTGTCACAGGGAGAAGTTATGAGGTGGTTTATTCCAAATCATTCGGTGAGGACAGGACAGAACAGGAAAAAGAAGAAGAGTTAACATTGAAAATAGAGAAGAATTCTAATCTGATTAAACTCATGAAGACATCTGATGATATCGTAATAAAGGATGAACTACCCGGAATCGTTGAAATCCTTGGGCAGGAAACAATCAGTAACATTGAACATTCGCTTAAGCCCTTTAATGGTGAAGCAGTATTGCCTGTGTTTGTTGACGATAAACTGGCACTTTTATTGATTATCGGTGAAAAGTTATCCGGGGATATTTTTACTGATGAAGATGTCAAATTGCTGGACACTATTGCACATCAAACGTCTATTTCTATAAAGAACGCGAAACTCTATAGAGAAAAACTCAGCTCTGAAAAACTTGCGTCAATGGGTATGATTTCCGGCACTTTTGCCCATGAAATCAGAAACCCGCTTACCGCAATAAAGACCTTTGCCCAGTTAATGCCTGATAAATATGCTGATGCAGAATTCAGGGAGGGCTTTTCAAAAATTGTTGTTAATGAAATAGAAAGAATAGACGGACTTATTAAGGACCTTATGGACTTTTCGACAAATAAGGCCATTCCTCACTCTGATAATATAAACATGACCCTGCTCTTTGATGAGATGATTGAATATACAAAAAACAGGCTTAAAATGGAGAAAAACGAAATTAGTGTTGAAAAAGTTTACAAAAATGTTAAAATTGATGTGCTGGGAGATTCAAAGAAATTAAAGCAGGCATTTATGAATTTAATTAATAACAGCTGTCAGGCTATGAATGAAAGGGGGGTATTAAGGGTTGATCTGAACCTTAATAGACAAAATGTAAATGTAAAAATAATTGATACTGGCAAGGGAATAACCAGGGATGAAATTGATATGATTTTTGATCCTTTCTACACAACAAGACCCATGGGAGTGGGATTGGGTCTGGCCATAAGCAAGAAGATTATTGAGGATCACGGAGGCAGTATAACAGTAGAGAGCGATTTGTCAAAAGGAACGACATTTACGGTCTCTCTGCCTGTACAGAATACGGATGAAGCATAAAACAGGGGAGTTTAACAGATGGAACTTTTAGCGCTATTCAGTAACAGAGAAGACTCAATTGTTGATGAGATAAAAAAGGCACTTAATAAATTTACACTATATCCATTAAGAACAATTGATGACTTTGAAGATCTTAATACTAATATTCATGTCAATCTGCTCATTATAGATACCGTATCACATAGATTATCGAGCATAGATGATATACTGAGTAAACTTGATAATGACAGGGTTATCCTTATTTTCCATGAAAAACCTGATAAATTCACACTTGAAAACCTTCCCCAGAGTGTTTATGACTGTGTTGAAACTCAATCAATACACACTGACCTTCCTGTAATTGTTGAACGCGCAATTGAAAATCAGAAGCTTAAAAACGAATTAAATCTGCTTAAGCAGGCCAGGGATAATTCCATGCCCGAAGAAACATCACTTTACAACAGGTCTGATATGGAGATGTTTTCAGGCCGTGACTCGCTTCTGAGCGGCAAGGACATGCAGGAAAAGGTTCTTGTTAATTTTGCCAAAATGCTGACTGTGAGTTTTGACACGCGCAAGCTTTTTGATCATTTTATGGATTCTGTTAAAGAGATTGCCAGGGTAAGCAAGATGTCTGTGATGCTCAGAGATAAAGATGGGTTTTATGTCAGCACTCATTATGGTCTTGACCCCTATATTGTTGAAAACCTTATGCTTAAAAAAGATAGTGCGCTGGCAGTCTGGCTTGCAAGAACAGGCAAAATTATGCATAAGCCTGTTAACCCTGCTGATACATCATCGATGAACATAAAGTCTGAGATGGAATTTCTCCAGAGCACTTTTTCATTCCCCATGATAAACAATGGCAAACTGATAGGGATTTTCAATATAAACAATAAAATTACCGAAGAACCCCTTTACAAGGAAGAGCTTGAGATAATCTATATATTCTGCAATTATCTTGCTACCGCTGTTAAGGATATAGACCTTTATCATCAAATCAGGTATCAGAAGGAATTTACAAATAATGTTCTTGCGTGTATGAATAGCGGTATGATCGCTATTGACAAAGAAGAAAAGATTACAGTTTTTAACCAGCAGGCTGCTGAGTTTCTAAATTTGAATTCCTCTGGAATGATAGGCAGTGACTTAAGGAATCTCCCTTCGCCTCTTGGCGATATACTCTATGAGACAATGATAGTCGGTACTTCGTACAAACGCTTTGAAACCGAGATTAATCCCAGAAAAATGCCTATAGGGATTAACAGTTTCAGGCTCATTGATGAAAATCAAAGCCCTCTGGGAGCGGGAATTGTTTTTACCGACCTCTCAGACTCTAAAAAACTTGAGAATCAGGAGAGAAGGACAGAGAAACTTGAAACAGTTAATAACCTTATGGCAAAGATAGCCCATGAGGTCAGAACCCCTCTGACATCTATACAGACCTATACTCAGATTATGAACGAAAAATATAGCGGTGACGAGGATCTGCAGAATTTTTTCTCATCAACAGTTGTTCAGTCAATTCACAACCTTGACAGCCTGATCGATAAACTGGTGATTTTTTCGAGCAAGCCCGAATATAATTTCAACAAAGAAGATGTAAATAAAATTATTAATGAAGCTGGGGATTATATTTCAAAAAACATACAACCGGGATATGATATGATTACACAGGGTTTTAATAAGCCATTTTTTGTTAAAGCTGACAGAAAACTTTTAATAAAGGCATTATATTATATCGCGCTTAACATTATTGATAAATCTGCGGATGAGACATTAATTACAATGGACGCAAAAGTAATTATGCGGGGCTTACCGTCTGTTGAGATATCAATGAGGTACGAAGGCAATGAACTTACTGCCGAAGAGAGGCAGAATATGCTGAAGCCCCTGGAAGACATAAAAAATCTCGGCAGTGAACTGAATGTACCCATAAGCCATCAAATCATAGAAAGTCATAACGGCAGTCTCGAGATCAAAAGTGAGAACGGAAATAATATTTTTATTGTTAGGTTACCGGGGATAGACAGAAGAAACTCTGTAATCCCGGTTGAGGAGAAACAGGTTGGACAATAATAAAATGAAAATTCTCGTAATTGATGATGAGATTTCTCCTAGAGAATCAATAAAGCTGGTATTAAAGGATAAATATGCCGTTACCACAGCTTCAGGAGGGCCTGAGGGTCTGGAGTTTATGTCCCAAAATCCTGTTGATCTACTCGTTCTTGATATAATGATGCCTGATATGGACGGGATTGCGGTTCTGGAGGTGGTAAAAGAAAAGTATCCCGATATAGAGGTGATACTATTGACTGCTTATGCCAGCCTTGAAACAGCCAAAAGCGCTATACGTTTTGGAGCATTTGATTACCTGACAAAACCTTTTGATAAGGACGATATACTTAATGCGGTGGAAAGAGGGCTTGAGAAAAAGCGTAACAATGACAATATGAGGGCAGAGAAAGAAGAACTGTTAAGCAGGACCATTAACCTTGAAGGACAGATAAGCAAAGCCAGAGAGAGCATCACAATGAGTTATAAAGGTACTGTAAAGGCGCTGATTCTTACTATTGACGCCAAAGACCATTATACTTTTTCCCATTCAGAACATGTTTCGCGGCTGTCTTCTTTAATTGCTGATGTGCTGGATGTTCCCCGAAAGGTGAAAAAGAGACTGGAACTGGCAGCGAGCATGCATGATATTGGAAAAATCGGAGTTGATGAGACAATTTTAAAAAAGAATGGCAGGTTGACGCCCGAAGAATTTCAGGAAATAAAGAAACATCCTGAAATAGGCGCTACGATCGTAAAACAGGTTCCTTTTCTTGAAGATGCGATACCTGTTATTCTTTATCACCATGAAAGGTATGATGGCAAAGGCTATCCTGAGAGAATTACAGGTGAGGATATTCCCCTCACCGCAAGGATTGTAATGGTGGCAGATGCTATTGACTCAATGCTTCATGCCCGGCCTTACAGAAACAGTCTTCCTATGACCAGAGTTTTATATGAACTTGAAAGCAACGCGGGAACACAATTTGATCCTACCATTGTAGATATAATCTTAAAAGGCAAAATTCCTCTGAAGTAACATCTTTAGCCACGGATCTTCGCTGATGATCACAGATTACAAAGGTTAAAATTTATATTATCTATGTATATTTGTGCCCAGATAAAAAGGGAAATTGTCATTTAACATTGGTCCAGTAAACAGGGGAAGGGCAGTTGAACCTCCATAATTTTGGGTTTGGAAAATATCAGTGTTAATACTCCTAAGGCGTATAAATCCGCGTTAATCCGCGTAAATCTGTGGCTTATTTAAGTCCCAGGACATCCTGCATGTCATACAGGCCGGGTTTTTGTTTAGAGACCCACAGTGCTGCTTTTAAGGCGCCACTTGCAAAAGTATCCCTGCTTGATGCTTTGTGAGTTATCTCTATTCTTTCACCGAGGCCGCCGAAAAGCACAGTATGCTCGCCTACTATGTCACCGGCGCGTACAGTCTGAATGCCTATTTCCTTTTGAGTGCGTTCGCCGATGATACCTTTCCTTGCATATACAGCTGTCTCATCAAGGTTTCTGTTTAAAGCATTGGCAAGAACATTTGCCATTTTCATTGCCGTGCCTGAAGGCGCGTCTTTTTTGAGCTTATGGTGTGCTTCAATAATCTCAACGTCATAATCATCACCTGTTACCTTTGCAATATCAGCAAGTGTTTTAAGAAGAAGGTTTACTCCTACACTCATATTAGGCGCAAGAACGCACGGGATTTTGTCTGTATTGGATTTGATTTTTTCAATCTCATCATTGCCAAGACCGGTAGTACCTATTACTAAAGCAATACCTTTTTCAGATGCAATGCCTGACAGCTCAACGGTTGCTTTTGGGCCTGAGAAATCAATTATTACATCAGTTTTTTCCTTTATGGAATTTATATCATCTGTAATAGTTATTCCAGTTTTACCAGCGCCTGTTATTTCTCCTATATCAGAGCCGATTTTAGGGTGGTCTTTGTGCTCAAGAGCGCCCACGACCTTAAGGTCTTTATGGTCATTTGCAAGTGCGGTTATGCGTGTACCCATTCTTCCGGCAGCACCTGAGACTATTATATTAAGCATTATTATTCTCCTTTTCTGTCAGTATGTTAGTCGAGTCATCTTCAGAATTACCTTTAAATCTGTATTCTTCAAAAGCCCATTTGCCAAGGTCTATAAGTTTGCACCTTTCCGAGCAAAAAGGCCTGAAAGGATTACCTTTCCATTCAGTCTTTTTTCTGCATATCGGACATTTGATTTTCATATATTAAAAACCACCTGATTACAGCGATATTGATACTATATATAATTTATTAAAATTAATACAATAAATTAATAATAATGTCGGAAAATTCCAATATCTGCCTTAAAAATTACGGGTAAGTATCATTTGTTTGACTCAAATGTTAGAATATGCGCCTGTCTTTGTAGGCAGTTATTAAGAATCAGGAATAAGAGGGGATCGTATTAATCAATGGAATCATTTGAAGATCTGGGTCTCTCAAAAGAGATACTGAAAGTCTTAAAGCAAAAAGGGTTTGAAGAGCCGACACCTATTCAGGTAAAAGCCATACCGATTATACTTGCCGGGGAAAAGGATGTTGTTGGGCAGGCACAGACCGGAACTGGCAAGACCGCAGCTTTTGGTCTTCCAATGATCGAACTACTTAAGGAAAAATCAAAAGCAGTTAAGGGTATTGTTCTTACTCCTACAAGGGAATTGGCTATTCAGGTTTCAGAGGAGATCAATTCCTTAAAAGGCAGGAAAAAGCTGAACATTGTTCCGATCTATGGCGGACAGTCAATAGAATTGCAGTTTAGGAGCCTGCGTAAGGGAGTTGACATTGTCGTAGGCACACCAGGCAGGATCATTGACCATCTTAACCGTAAAACATTAAGGCTGGATAAAGTATCTTTTTTTGTTCTGGATGAGGCTGATGAAATGCTGAACATGGGCTTTCTGGAAGATGTCAGGAAAATTATGGAAAATACCAGGCAGGAAAAACGTACCATGCTGTTTTCAGCCACTATGCCCAATGTGATAATGAAACTCGCTAAACAATATATGGGTGATTATGAAGTGCTGAAGGTAACCAAAGGACAGCTTACCGTAAGCCAGACAGACCAGATATATTTTGAGGTATCTGCTTCGGATAAGTTTGAGGCGCTTTGCAGAATAATAGATATAGAAGAGAATTTTTACGGACTTGTTTTTTGCAGAACTAAAATTGATACTGATACTGTCGGCAACCATCTTATAGAACGCGGCTATGACGCAGACGCTCTGCACGGAGACCTGTCACAGAATCAGAGAGAGAAGATCCTTAACAAGTTCAAAAAGAGAAGGCTCAATGTCCTGGTAGCTACAGATGTTGCGGCAAGGGGCATAGATGTGCATGATCTTACGCATGTCATTAATTACTCTCTTCCCCAGGACCCTGAATCATATGTTCACAGGATAGGCCGTACAGGCAGGGCAGGTAAGGA
>VAPC010434431.1_pt1 | contig 14947 bp, 11 predicted proteins | sample 3395121 | NCBI WGS metagenome assembly VAPC01 (sample SAMN08290434, study PRJNA428436) | hydrothermal vent metagenome | isolation source: Deep-sea hydrothermal vent chimney | place: Indian Ocean: Southwest Indian Ridge | depth 1711 m m
AGCTGCAGAAATTCTATACCAACACCTGCGCCCAAACCCAGCACTGTCACCAATAGTAACTGCTGCACAGATGTTTTATTCTTCAGGCTATTGACGCCCAAAAGGGCTAGAGTCAGGCCAACGAATAAAAACAGATGGCCACTGTTCCAAATGGCCTTGACCAGCCGTGTTGACTCGTCACCGGCGCCACCCACAAACAATAGAGCCAGCAACAACAGCAATCCGCCGTAAAATAACTTTTTCACCATTACATACCTGGCACTTGCCCAATTCAGAAAATCTGTATGGATCTGAGCGAAAGAATACGGTCGATGAAAATCGCATGCGAATTTGGCCGGACCATCTTAACGCTGTGGCTTACCCTGTCCTGGACGGATTACATCTTGAATACAAAGCAGCAACCAAGGCTGAAAGAATTTTTGCAGGCCACAGATTAACTTACGTGCACTCCATGTCAATGCACAATCAATTTAATCGAGGGATTTTAAAACTATTACCGGCTTCTTCCGCCGGACTGCGCAAGCCGCCCACTTCGCCCACCTGGCCGGGATATTCTGGCAGAGCCATAAACAAGCCTGACAAACGTGCTGAACTCTTCATATTCATTTAAGGAGCCGTTATTACTGTCTTGTTCCTGATAGCGAAGGTCAAAATAGGTACTTAACTTCTGCGTAAAGCTGTAACTTATCGTTCCGGTAACCGAGTACCGGTCGTCCCTGGTACCTATATCGGTTTGCTTGACCCGGCTATATTCTCCTAACAGGCTTGTCGTGATCAATGGGGTAACGCGGTAATCCAGCCGTGCCCCAAACTCCTTCCACTTCCGATCAGTTTCGGCTATTTCGTAAGCCAGATCACGCAATTCCCCCCATACACTTGTCTTGAGCGTTAGACCCTCTCTTATGTAGGTGAGCCTCGCAATACTGTCGCGCAACACATCATCTGCTATCTGCACATTCGAAAAACCGCCATTGTCCGGATCTGTTTCCGAGTCCAGCAATATCGTACCGGCATCGGTAATTCTTGACGCTGCGTATGCTCGCGCTGACGAACGCTCCGTAAGCTGGTATTGCAAGGTCAGATTGCCCGTAAATCCTTCCTTATTACTGGAATTATCCCTGTCCGCATGCGTTCGTCCAAAACTGGCACTGTAAGTTGACCGCGCACCGGTTCCAGATACACCGAATTGAACATCGGTTCTGGTATAGTCAGAAACCTCGCCATCACCGTCATAATCCACCTTGACCACATTTCCACTCAGGCCAATGCTCATGGTTCGATACATTCGATAATCCCAGCTTGTGGACAATGCATACTGGCGATTATCAGTGCCAACATCCTCGTAGGTAAAATCCCTGAACTCCGGATTAATCGATATCGAGTGTCTGCTGGCAAGAGGGAGCGTAATATTGGGCCCGAAAGTAAATACGTTGGTATTCTGGATATTAGAAGGTGTAACCCCGCCGACGGCATTGGTGCGCTGCTGAGTAAAATAATCCTGCACTTTCCAGTTAAGTCGATCCCTGACTTGTTCCCAGACAGCGCTTGCACGCAAGCTGGGATAGGTTTTATCACTAAAGGTATTGTCAGTGTATTTGAGGTGGATCACGTCTGCCAAAGTGTCAATACTCAAGGGACCGCCATCTTCAGTTATGGTTATCCCCGCATAGCCAACCACAACCAGATCGTCTTCTTTATTATCCGGCGCCAGAGTAGCATTGTCTGTATACAACAAACCGGCACCGACGCCTGGCTCAATCTCCAATGCTGAAACTACCGAATGTCCGGTAAGCAAACCGGCCATTACGACCAACCTCAACCAATCCGTTTTTATCTGGCGCATTCCCCGTCACCGCAAATCTGAAGTCACGCAACCTTCCATATCAGAATCGCCGTTCCGGCACCGTGATAACGTCACCGGGTACAAGATCAACATTGGTTGTCATATCGCCTTGTTCCATAATGTCATCCAGCCGGATATCGTAGGCTTCACTGCCTTCCTTCGTACGCCGGTACAACTTGGTTCGATTACCGTCCGCATAGAGGTCAAGACTCCCGGCCTCCAGTACCGCATCCAGTACCGTCATCCCCTGGTGATAAGTAATTGAAATATCTTGTGCCACCGCCCCGGTTACACGAATCCGGGACAGGAATGCATGGCCTGTCAAATCTGTCAGGATGATCGTAACATTCGGGTTCTTCACATAACCTGATAGTTCTTTCTCAATATCCTCGGCCAGTTCCTCTGGCTCCAGGCCCGCAGCCATTACATCACCAACCAGAGGAAGCGATATTTTGCCATCGGGTCGAATCGGCTCCTCGACGGAAAGCTCGGGGTTTTTCCAGACATTAACCTGCACCATGTCGCCAACATCCATTGTATAGGCCTCGACCAGTACATTGGCACTCCTGGCACCATCGGATTCCGACTGATCGGGCAGGTGTGGTTTACCGACACACCCGACCAGTCCCCCAAGCAATATACCGAGGAATAGAACTTTGCAGTAATGTTTCATTATTTTAGCCCCCTGAACAACTCGCTCTGATTATCTGGAATAATATTATCATAGTCGTAGCATAACCCGTCTAATCCGGGCAATATCGCCACGCCCTACCCGATTGTGCGCAGGGAGTGTTAGGATACTTGCAGCAAATGCTTCTGCTGCAGGATACGGTCCCTGCCCCTCCAGCAGTTCCTCCAGGCCTGGAATGTCAGGCAGTGTTGCTGGATACATTCCGGAAGCTCCCAGTCCACGTCGCCTGAGCTCGGCATAAAGCCCGGGGCTCACCTTTGCATCCACGAGTAGTGGATATCGCAACAGCCGCTGATTCGGTGGAAGCCTGCACACTGCGCTCAAATCAATAATCCCCAACGTCGAGAGGTCCAGTTCTGCCAGCATACAGGCAAGTCCCTTTTGCGCCTCCATATCATTGACCTGATAGGCGCTGACGTTGGCAGGCAGCCTGGCCAGTCTCTCTGCATCAATGCCATCAATGCTGCGCAAAGGGTGAAATCGTGTTTCACCCAGATGAAGAAATGGCAGCGACTGCGGAATCCAGTAAAGCCGGGGAGAAATCATCAGATTATACAAAGCCGCCTTAAACCGAAAAGACAATCGCCGGCGTTGTCCCCTTCTATCCTGCATGTCGCACGCCAGCAAGAGACCACCCAGACCCGTATCACGAAACAGTACTGCGCCACCACCTAGCAGACTGACCGGTTTCCCCCGACCAAAACTCAGCACCACAAGATCCCCCTCCCACAGGGAAGTTTCTGTGCCATTAGGAAACGCCTGCGCGCTGTCTTCGATCAGGACAGCGCCGGCTTGTTCAGCTATCGGGCGTAGTTGATTCATGCGCTCTGAAATGCCAAATAGATTGGTCGCAACAATCGCGACCGTCTGCGAACTGATATGAGCAGACAACTGGTCGAGGTCCATCCATGGGCGATCCGGCTCGAGATCACACAGAACCGGCTTGGCCCCGGCAAAAACTGCGGCACTAACAAGGTCCGGACACCCGTATGCGGGAAGAACAACTTCCGGGTGCGTTACACCCTTTAATTTGACAGCAGCACCTATGGCTGCCGCAAGGGCTGCTGTACCTGAAGCAAAATAACGCGGCTGGTAAGGTGCAAACACAGCCTGAAGCAATGAGTCCGTCTGTCCACTACCAGAAAGGCAAACCGGATTTCCGACAGGGGGAAGTTGATAGAACATCTAGCGCCGGGAGGGTGTCCAGATGGTCATACGCTTACCTGAAAAAAATGACAGCGCTGCCTGTGCGAGCGCCAGATTGGTCTGAACGAAGAAGAATACAATCCTTACGAGCGCATTTTCCCGCATTTTTGCCGACGCCCATCCTGCCAGCGCCAGTGCATAAAACGCGGCCTGCGCCACCAGTGCTAACGTATATATCATGCCCTGCCCCTGCAGCATTACCGTTATGATGGCGAACAGCAGCATAAACCAGGGAACACCCCAGCGCATGATCTTATGACTCCAGACCTGAAACGCAAACATTTTCATGCGCAATGGATTGAGCACCTCCGGATGGCGTGAAATAGCGGTGATCCCGCGTATGACAGTACGAATCTTTCTCCGATATTCAAGTCCTGAATCCTTTACATCCTTATAGATACCAACTACCTCGGGACAGGTAATCGCGACCATACCCTTTTTGGCGCAGTTGAGTGCCGTGTTGAAATCACTGGGCGAATAAATATCCCAGTCTTCGCACACCTCCCGCCGGGCTGCAAAAAACGATCCACTCAATCCCACCAGTCCCGCCCGATCAGATTCCAGGCGCCGCAGCCACATCTCATATTTAACATAGGCACCTTCTCCAACCAGATGCCCATCATTGCTGATGAAGCTATCCTCACTTGACAATGCCCCCACCTGATTATTTGAAAACTGCGCTGCCAGAATACGCAGGGCATCATCAGGAATCCGGGTAGCCACATCCGAGAACACCATAATGTCGCCAGCTGCCACCCGAATCGCGCACAGTTGCGCATATTCCTTGCCCTTGCGCTCATCGGCCCGCACCAGTCGAACCCCGCTGTCCGCATAAGACCCTACGATGTGATCGGTGGTATCGGTGGAAAAATCAGACGCAACAATAATCTCCAGGGAATCCCGTGGGTAATCAATTTCCAGCGTGTTCTCCAGCTTTCCCCGGATTCGATCTTCTTCATTGTGCACGGTGATAATCAGGCTTAACCTCGGCAGTTCGCTGTCTGCCAGGGTAGGCAATAGGTACGAGGGCCTGGAAGGGGTCACTTTCAGGATCAGGGGGTACAGGAAGTAGCTGTAACCGCAAAGCAGCGCGGATATATAAAAAACGAATGCCATTTTTTTTGTTCTCAACCGTACATAAAAGCCAGCTGATGAGGACGATAGAGCAGAAAAACCCTCCTTGTCAGCCACGACTCCTGATCGACAGTCACCGGCAGAACCAATCCTAGCATATCCGGTGTCTGGGCCACACCAGAAGGCGCCACCTGTACCTACATATTAAGGTGGAAATCCCATGCCAGAAGGATTATGCTTGCGAAAAAGAAGCTGGGAATCCACCCACGAGTACAAAAATGCCTGCATGTTGTTAGTTCAGGCTTGCAGGCCAAAGATACACAATGCTCCAGTCGCCCCCCAACAATCCTTTAAAAGATATTGATCTTTCAGTCATTGTCCCTCTGTACAATGAAGAAGAGAGCGTTGGTCCATTATACGAGAAAATCCTGGAAGCCGTTCAACCACTGGAACTCAACGTCGAGATTCTGTTTGTTGACGATGGAAGTGTGGATAACACCATCCCCGAAGCCTTGAAAATTGCTGCCCGGGACAAACGCCTTAGAATCATAAAATTCAGACGGAATTATGGACAAACACCAGCGATGGCAGCCGGCATAGACCATGCCCGGGGACGATTCCTTATTACCATGGATGGAGATCTGCAAAATGACCCGGATGATATCCCCAGATTTCTGGAAAAACTGGACCAAGGGTACGATATTGTCGTCGGCTGGCGGCATAAGAGACAAGACAAACTGATTACCAGGAAGATCCCCTCGCGTATTGCGAACTGGCTGATTGGAAAAACGACAGGCGTCCCTATTAAAGACAACGGATGTTCGCTGAAAGGATATAAGGCAGATGTCATTCAGAACATACCGCTATATTCGGAGATGCACCGTTTTATTCCCGCCATGACTTCTTTGGCCGGCACCCGAATAGCCGAAATAAAAGTCAAACACCATGCACGTCAGTTTGGCGAGTCCAAATACGGCTTATCCCGAATCTACAAGGTACTATTGGATCTGATTTCAATAAAAACGCTATTGTCTTTCTTTTCCAAGCCGCTGCGGATGTTCGCTTCCCTTGCAGGAATCTCGATGCTAGCGGGATTCGCATTTCTGGCGACGGGACTGGTCCAGTACGCAACCACTCCGCAAAACATATTTTTCAGCATTGGCATTCTGTACATTACGCTGGCGCTGTTTTTACTTCTGTGGGGAGTTTTGGGGGAACTGATATATAAAACAGGTAATCTGAAACTTGACCATTTCGCAAGTATTACCAGCACTCTGAATAATCGGACTGCAGGGGAAATAAGTGGAAAATAACAGCGTTGAAAGCATTGAACTTTCCGTAATCATACCGATTACTGAACGACATGATCCGGTAAAAGAACTGTTTCACGAATACAAACAGGGCCTAAACGCAACGGGTTTGAACTATGAGATTATTTACGTTCTCGATGGCGAGCAACCCAAGGCGATGGAAGCACTCAATGAACTTCGCAATACTGAGGATTTCACCACCATCACCCTCGCAAAATGGTTTGGTGAGGCAACCGCACTCAACGCCGGGTTCAGCGAATCTTCCGGAAAGCTAATACTCACCCTACCCGCATATCAGCAGGTAGATAGCGAGGCAATACCTGCACTGGTTTCTGCGCTCCAGGACAATGACATGGTTGTGGCACGCAGATGGCCACGGAAAGACGCCTTTTTCAACCGCCTCCAGTTGAAAATCTTCAATTTTTTCCTGCGATCCTTTACCGATCTTGATATTCACGATGCTGGGTGCAGTGCACGCATCTTCAAAAGACGAGTCATCGAAGACGTACATATATACGGGGATCTCTACCGGTTTCTTCCCATCATGGCCCACAGGCAGGGCTTTCGCATAACAGAAATAGATACCCCACAGAGTCAGCGTGATGCCTTTCGACGCGTTTATTCACCCGGTCTGTACCTGCGCAGGCTGCTTGATATTTTTACGATATTCTTTCTTGTCAAGTTCACAAAAAAACCTTTGCGCTTTTTTGGCCTTGTTGGAACATCGCTGTTTGGTGTTGGCCTTCTAGCTACAACGTATTTAATAGTTGAAAGACTTTTCTTTGATGTTGCGTTGGCTAACCGTCCAGCATTGTTTTTGAGCTCCCTGCTAATTGTGCTTGGGATACAAGTTATTGCTATCGGGTTGATTGGTGAGATTATTATTTTCACGCATGCTAAAGATTTGAAGGAATACAAGATTGACAAAATTATCAATTAACCCGCTACTTCACACATGAATCCGGCCTTTTAACCACTTGATTCTTTGCCCCCTCGTGGTTAACTGACAAAACTACCTCGCACCCATCCTGCCAGGTTGCATGAATCTGCACTACTTCGAATTTGGGGACACTCGAATAGATCAAAAGATCTCCCCGAGAGTACAATGCACTGTCGGATTCCCCAACCCAGTGGCTCTCCCGGTGTTCCCCCCAGGCAAGATCAACTCGTGCACCAATCGAGTAAGGATTCATTTCAGGACCCTTGAGAGAAATAGATAGCTCTCGATGCGTTGAAGTATCTGACAATATTCTCTCTGACGTTTGCAGAAACCAGTCGTAAGGTTCTATAAAACCTAACGATTCAAGCCAATCAAGCGGAAAGTTAACCAGCGCCCTCAACTGACTCAATAGCACACGACGACCACCACATAGTTTCCCCGGAAGACAGCGCCGGAAGGCGAATACAAATGCCCTTCCATCGCCACTGTCAAAGGACACAAGTCTGGCATCATAAACGAACGGAAGCCCACTTATATCGGCAGGGTACTTTACATAAGTCAGGCCTTCTTTCTCACCTTGACCCAGATAGATACCCTGGCTTGCCGTCAGCAAGTCCATCGTGCCATTCAGATCAATATCAGCCCAATGTGCAGCCAACGCCTTAATAGGCAACCCGTACGCTGGCAACTCCTGTAGGGATGCGTTCCCGTTGTCATTAATCAACAAACGGTTTCCTTTAGGGTGCACAACCAATATATCCGGGTCTCCGTCGCTCTCCAGATCATGCACAAGCAATTGAGGCGAGCGAGAATCACCCGCCCATGACCCCGAAAAGATGCTGAATAACTGGAAACGACCATTTTCGTTTTTGTATAATACAAGTTTCCCGTCAGATCTGGCCCACCATAAATCCGGGTCTCGGTCCCGGTCCCAGTCAATAAACCGGAAAGCACCGTAACCGGCCAGATCTACTCCAAATTTAGCACCATTTTCAGTAAGCCTCTCGCCATCTTGCTCGAACAGTTGATTAGCAAAACTTTTACCCGGCTCATCTGATCGGCCACATACAATGTAAAGATCAAGGTCATTGTCCGAATCGATATCCACCCATGAAGATTGCCTCCCCGGGCAACCGTGTTTCAAAAATTCGGGATAACGACTTGTGATTTCGGTATTTGTACCAGCATCGATCAACAGATCCGTAGCATCGGGGTCAAGTATTTCAAGTTCTCCTCTTACTCCCCCACGAACTATACTAATCTCAACACCGGCATCAGCGTCAAGTTCCGTAACAGCCAGCGAATGTAGATCCCGGGTCGCTAACGAAAAGTGGTTTTGTGTCACCTTAACCTGGTCCGCACCCACCACGACTTCACCTGGACTGAACCCATTCAGCTTAATATCAATTGCGAATCCATCGCTCGGCGGAGGCCGGGTTTCTATCCAGAAAGTACCGGGGCCATGTAACGTCACAAGAAACTTCGTGCTCTCCGACATTACCAGTTTATCAATTTCCAAATCACCGGACACCCCGTATATTGCCGCCCATGGAATAGATATTTCCAGCGATCGAGATAAATTATCATGATTTTTCTCGTTTACGGTCCCCACAATCATGCTGTGAAGATACTGCAGGTTCAGCCGGGCAACTGAATCATTATGATCTACCACAGCTCCCCAGCCACTGGTTTCCGAATCCTGTGGAAGACCATATGAATCTGCAGGTGTCAGCATGTACCCATGATTTTCATCGGAAACAATTACAGCGGCTCTTGAACTGTGACTCAGCACATAAGCAAATGGGAGCCGTCCATTTTCAGGGCTTATACCCACCACATCATTCAGGAAATAATGTGTTCCCAGAGGCGCACTACGTAAAAGCGGATGCCTGAAGCCAGGCTCAAAAATGGAATCGGAGGCTATGACCAGAACCATCAGTACAATGACCGTCAGTAACGAAGCAGCTATCCATTTAACTACACGCATACCCTATACCTCTTTTGTCGGCCTCTCTTCGATTCAGCTACAAATCGCTTAACTGCGTTTGGTGATACTCCGGGTAACCGTACCAGCGTGCAGAGACAGAAAGGTCTATCATTATTTTGTAAACCAATCTACCTGCCAGATTCTATAATATTTACGGAGGAAGGTTTAACGCCTGGGAAAAAAAGGCAGACCGCTCCGACCATGGCCTGGGCAATTAGAGCACTGAGTATCAACCAGGACAGCCCCAGCGCGCTTGCCTCACTGTAACCCAAAAATGTTAGACTACCAATCAATGTCAGATCGCGCACGCCAATACCTGCAAACGAGATCGGGATGAGCATTAGTGAAACCACCGCTGCACGCATCCATACTATGTCTAATATTTCTACATCCAAACTCAAAGCTGTACAAAATATCCAATACTGCAACACTCCTATAGCGTGTCCCAGAAGCGACCAGAAAGCGGCAAACCGAAGGTCTTTATTGCGAAGCCTCGCAGCGTTAGTGAACGCAGCAGTAAGTTTCTTCATACGCCTGCGAAAAGGACCACTTTCCTGTCCAGCAGTTTCCAGGTCAGTACGATCACCCATTGTCATCAAGCGGCGCGAAACATAAATAGCAATGGAGGTAGAAACTGCCAATATGGAGAGCAAGAGCCCCGGAACCAGAGCTCCGGAGTGCGCCACATACAGGCCAGACAAACCACCAATAATGAACAACATCCACATATCGATAACCCGATCCAGGAATACGGCGGCCGCTGTATGGCTTAAATCACGGGTATATCGATCTATCAGGACAATACGCATTGGCGCACCAGCAAGAATTCCTGGCAGTAGAAAACTCGCGTAGCTCATAATCAATGCAATACGATAAATTGCCCACCGTCCAATATTAAGCGACAAGCGGATCAACAAATACCGAGTTCGTTGTGAAGCTACGAAACGCTCCGAGAATCCCAACCCCAAGCCCACCAGCACCCACATCGGATCAGCACTGGCCAAAGCATCCAGAAGCTCCTGAACTGGCCATTTGTTAAAGATCAACCACATCAGCGAGCCACTGACAAGTATCGGAAAAACTACTTTTACTACCCTTTTTATCATTTTTATTTGGAATGGCTTGCCAGTACAGAGTTTAGTGCAGGCACCAAGTTCCCTGCTATTTTTTCCCAACCGAATTTTGAAATTCTGGTCTCATCTGCCTCTGAAAATCGGTAGCCATTTTCGTGATGCGCTGCAATATGGTCGATAATCCGATCAGAAAACTGCTCCAGGGATGCGATGCACAGCGCATCGAATTCAGGCAATCCCTCAGCACCTTTGTCAGTCGAGATGATCGGTTTTCCTCTTGCTAATGAATCGAGAATCTTTATACGTGTACCACTGCCATCGGTAATTGGCACTACTACAAGAGTTGCGCAATCCAGTTCATTGACCAGATCATCCACGTAACCCAACACATCTACACCATCGGCCTGTAAGGTTGGGGCATTACGACCAATAATTCGGAAACATACATGCGGATTTTGTGCGCGTACTGAAGGTGCCAGCTCTCCCGCAATAAATTCCGCAGCGTTTCGGTTTGGTGCATAATTCATGTTCCCAAAGAAAAGCACTGTGTTACCTCGGCTAACCGGATTAGGCGCCCGGTGTAAAAACCCTGTACCGTTAGGCACGACCCCCACCTTACCAGCAAACCGACTTAGAATAGATGCGTCCCGCTCTGACACCGCTAACGTTAATTTTGCTACGCGACATCCGATATTTTCCAGAACCCCTACTCCCATGCGGCCAATTAAACCTCTTTCAAAACGGGCCACTTCGGACTCAACATTATGATCATCAAAAACCATCGGCACCCGGTAGCGCAGCATAAATAAAAGCGCCGCAGGCAAGCCAGCAATATGACTGACCAACAGCATATCGAATGGATGTTGACGATGAATGCGCCTAAGATTTTGAAAACATTGCCAATCTGGCCACAGGCTTTTCTGATCACTACTTTCCAGCGGTGGAGCCAGGTCCAGTTTTTCAAGACGAGGCCGGCTGTTAAAACTACTACCGTGCGTCCTCCGGTGAAATAAAGACAGATCAAAATCATTGGTTAAATGGCGCGCCATTTCAACAATCCGCATTTCAGCGCCAGACCAGGCGGAAGACAAATCCTTTCCTGACAGGTACGCCAAATGTGGTTTCTTATTCATTGCAGTCACAAGACGCCTCGCACCTTGACAGGATAGAACCGATCGGAACAAGTCAATTAAAACACTCAACACAATTCCTCACCCATCCTTGATATCGGCACTATCCAATACAATCCCGCCATCTGTATTTGTTGTTCTAATTGCATTTTCATAAATTTCAGCAATTAACAATACAAAACTATTCCACGATAACTCCTTATGAGAAAATTCCATTCCGCTTCTAACCAGAGATGTTCGAAACTCTGAATCGCTCAAGACCTTTACAACCCCCTCTGCAATTCCTTCTGGAGCCGGTTTAACAAGTAAAGCCAAACTCTCATTCAGCACACAGCGATGAGCGGGAACATCCGTCGCTACAATGGGCTTTCCGCTTCCCAGATAATCGAAAACCTTTAACGGGAAATTACCCAGCGAACTACGAGGCGAGACAAGAACATCGGCCAAAGCAATATAATTTTTAATACAATCTCTTGGCTGGCGCCCTATCAACCGCACACGATCGTGAAAAGCATTGTCAATCATGCTATAGCCGGCCTCTATTTCTTTCGAGTCGCTTGCCCCTACGCATACAAAATAAAGGTCAGGAATTTCTTCCATCACCAGCGGCATAGCCTTGAATAACAAACCGACCCCTTGATACTCCGCAAAGTTTCCACAATAGAAAACTATACGGGAATCACGAGGGATTCCCAGGTCATTTCTAAGCTCAATTAATTTCTCTTCTGTGGTAGAGATTGATGCTGCCGGGAAACGCCAGTCGAGTATCCTGGCTTCAGGAGCAATTTTACGCACACGATCACCCAAACCCGCGCTGCAAATTACAACAGCAGCTCGTGACAACGCCCAACGCTCTGCTTTCGCAATGAAAGTTCTTATGGCTTTAAACTTAAACGGGTAATTTTGCCCCAGATGTTCCGGCAGCGAAGATGCCATATCATAGACAACCGGTATACGGCGACGACCACGAGCCACTAATGCGATAAAAACTGCTTCCTCCACCCCGTGTATACAGTGATAGGAATGTCGCCGCAGCATGAGAAACACTTTCCAAAAAAGCATGACATCAAAGAACAACTTCCCGACAGAAAATCCGACCGGTACATTACTGATGCGGAAAATATTCCCCGTGCGATGAATCTGAACATTTTTAATCTGTACGTGGCGCCCCATCGGCAGAGTCAATAAATCAACAGTAACACCCAATTCGCTAAGTGCTTCGAGCACATACTTGACAGCAATAGGAGTCCCCCGATCTGTATAAAAAGGCTGCGGCGCAATCAAGAGCACTCGTTTGTTGGTCAAGTTATTCACCACCACCCCTTTTTATCTGAATAGACTATACCGCAACCATATTTGGCAACCACTTTAGCTAGCTGTTACTTTCCAGCCAACAGTAATCCCCGGCTAAAATTCAGGCGAGCGGCCTTGCTAAGGTTTCCAATGGGAAAGATCGCGTCCTATCAGACATTCCAGCTCTTTAACGTCGTTCCCCACCTTGGGCCATAGGGACCTTTTCTGTTGATAAGTTAATTTAGGGACTTTATTCCCCTGGCCGGATTTAGAGAGGACTTGTTGCAAGCGCCTTTGCGCTGCACGCCCAATTGATTGCGGAATAATCTTTTCTGCCAGTCGCCCCAACCAGGTACTTTCGGTAGCAAACACCAGCCGACTGAAATAACTGTCTGCGGCTCCTTTGGTGCTAGCCACCTTCAAACGCTCTGATGTATCTGGCTGAAACCCTTCATCAACCCCAAGGAAAACGGAAATATTCTTTAACATAGCTTGCGTATCATATTTAAGATCATCATAAAGGAAAACCTTAACGCAATCCGCCCCAAAGAGACTTTGGTAGCGCTTAACCTGTTTTGCATAACACCCAACCCGCATATAGTGCCAATCCCATCCCCAGGATTTCGCCACTCGCTGATCTTCCAGTGCTACGGCCTTCACGAAATCGCATTCAGGCTCAAGATCGATCTGACGATTCATCAAAAAATGCGAGTAAGCGCGATCAATAGGGTTCCGGAGAATCATAATAATTTTTGGATCTCCAAGAACCTTCTTAATGGCACTAGCGGCATCTGGATAATACAGGTATCTTGGAGATGCCTCCCCTAATAACTGCCAGGGTTCCGCCGCCTTGAACAGTTTTCTATAATCGCTGATGCTGGTTACTGTTTTCTTAAGCAACAAAGCTCGCAAGATGCTTTCATCCTTCGGCCCGCGAATGCTTAACGGTTTGTTCATATATGCAAAAAAGTTAGGCTCCTTTACACGAGTCGGCAAATATAACGCCGGGTGCTGTGCCAGATAGGCATGAAGCGAGGACGTTCCACACTTTGCCGCCCCAACTAATAGAAAATCCGGCAGGTTTGTCTCGGCCACAATGCTTCCTAAATAATAGCTAATAGAGCCCTGTCATTACACGCTACTATGTAAACCTGAATTCTTTTACCCTGAACGCGATGGATAAGCCACCGGAAAAGCTCTTTACGGATAAAAGTGGAATCGATTAGCCCTGCAGTGGATTACCGTCATACAACGGTAAACTGGCCATCATATCCCTGCAGCCCGACACGCTAAAAAATACCACCTGCGGCGTAAAGATGAGAGCTTACAACCCCTCAACCGGAGGATCTTAATTCAGCATCCATACTTAGAAAACCACTTCTACCTCATTGTAAAACAAGCGGCCTCTGCAAAATCAAGTCAGATAAATCAATAACACCATCGGGCGCACCTGGTGGGTATAAATCACCGTGTTGCAGTTCCAGTGCAGTAGCCGGGATTTCACCCATCACGATCCGCGTCATAATCAGGATATCTGCCACATTCAGTATGCCGTCAGGTGATCCCAGTGGTGCCAGGTCCCCATCCGGCGCACTTGCGCTTACAGTAATCGTTACTGTTGCAATGTTCGACACGGCCCCCAGGTCATCAGTCACGGTGTAGGTGAAACTGTCACTCGTAGTCGCCGAGCCATCGTGCGTGTATACCAGTACTCCCGACCCTGCATCTACCACGGTGCCATTTGCCGGGGAGGTAAATATTATAATCGTTGCTGGATCAATCGATCCGTCGGGATCTGTATCGTTGGTCAATACCGTTACCGGTGCTGAACCGCCCGGAACCACGGCTGCATTATCATCCACTGCTATCGGGGCCTGATTGACCGATATCGTTACCGTTGCAATATTCGATACCGCACCCAGATCGTCCGCCACCGTGTACGTGAAACTGTCACCGGTGGTCGCTGAACCGTCATGCGTGTAGGTCAGCAGTCCCGCGCCATCATCCGCCAGCGTGCCGTTTGCCGGCGCGCTCATGATTGTCACCGTCGCCGGGTCGATCGTCCCGTCTGCATCTGTATCGTTACCCAGTACCGCGATGCCCACCGAACTGCCCGACAACACTGCCGCGCTGTCATCCGCCGCCACGGGCGGCTGGTTGACGCCACCCGTCACCGTTATCGTCACTGTAGCGACATTCGATACACCACCCAGATCATCCGCCACCGTGTACGTGAAACTGTCACCGGTGGTCGCTGAACCGTCGTGCGTGTAGGTCAGCAGTCCCGCGCCATCGTCCGCCAGCGTGCCATTGGATGGTGCTGTCACGATCGTCACCGTCGTCGGGTCGATCGTCCCGTCTGCATCTGTATCGTTACCCAGTACCGCAATGCCCACCGAA
>VAPC011172674.1_pt1 | contig 14867 bp, 16 predicted proteins | sample 3395121 | NCBI WGS metagenome assembly VAPC01 (sample SAMN08290434, study PRJNA428436) | hydrothermal vent metagenome | isolation source: Deep-sea hydrothermal vent chimney | place: Indian Ocean: Southwest Indian Ridge | depth 1711 m m
GAGCTTTTGCCCGTTGACCAGCACCGGCGCGGCCTCCCGCGCTTCGCCGTACAGCCTGGGTTTTATCGTGCCACCAATGTCGTCATCCGTGCCCTCTAACCCATTCGGCGCGACATTGGTGCCTGCGTAGCGGGTACTGGGGTGCGGCTGCTGCAACACTTCTGCCGGGTCGCGCAGCGTGATAGACACAATGCGGCGCTCGAACCCGACCCGCGCCACGGTGCCGCGCAATACCTCTTCAACGCCGTTTTCACTAGCGAGCGACAACACCGCTAACCGGCCATCCATAGCCACATCAGCGAGGTAGTTATAGCGGCCATCGGCATTGATCAGCGTGGTTTCACCGTAGCCCGAGCGCGAGGCGTTGCGGATAAGATCACCGGCAAACAACCCGGCACGATAAAGGCCCGCTTGCTGAATGCCTGTTTGCCAGCCGTAGCCCTCGGGGTCGCGGTACGCTCCGGAGGCAAAGCGCAGCGTGAGCGGGTCGCCGTTAGCATCCAGCGCTTCAATGCTGAGTAGCCAGATCATCGCGAACCCTCCAGCCGTGCTTTGCTGGCCATGGCGCCCAGCGCGTCGTTGCCTTTTTTCTGCTCACTGATTTGCTGCCGAAACCCTTCCTGCTGGACAGCGACGGCGGCAGCGGCGTGCTGGTTGTTTTCCTCTTGCAGCCGCTGGTTTTGCTGGCGTGTTTCGACTAGCTCACGGCGCACGTCTTGCAGCACTTGCAGTACATCGCTCCGGCCTAGCGCGGGGAATTGCGGCATGGGAGGTAGTTCGGCACGCACGCCCAGCGAGCCATTGCGATGGCGAGTTAACGGCATAATCGCTTCATCACCGCTTTCACCCATTAAGCCCATGTCAAACAACGTGGGTGATGAAACGATGCTATTGGTGAACACACCGCCCTTGGCGAATTTGCGGCCCTCTTGCAAACCGTGACTCACAAAGTGCTGTAGGCCTGATGCGAATTCACCACGGGCCACTGCAGCGGCCACATCTTCGTTGAGCGTAAAGTAGCGTGACTCATCGAAGTCCAAAGCATTAGCGATGGTTCTTGCTGTCACGGTATCGACTAGCCCCCGGCTTTCCCCGTTGAGCAGGCCGCCCAAGTTGTACTCCAAGTTGCCCGCATGCTGAGCTACCGTTTTAGAGCTGTTAAACAAAGACGCAAGTTGTGAGTTGCCTGATCCACGCAGCGCGGCGGCGGCTTGACTAACTGACAGCGTTCTGCCCTGCGGGGTACTCTCTTCGACCGCTTTAGCGGCGGTGTCGCGGATAGCCGCTTCAATGCCTGCCAGAGCGCCTAGCTGCCGGTACATATAGTTTTGCGAGCCAGAACCGCCGAAGAACTCGCTAAATGTCTGTGCCAAGGGCACTTGCTTAGCAAGCGGCCCGGCCAAGCCGGTGTTCGCTGCCACGTTCTTGAGCTGATCTACCATCGCTTGTAGCTGCGGGTCGATGTCCTCTAGCTCATCACTACCCAGCCGCCCGGCCAGATCATCTAAGCTGCCCTCCACCAGCGCTTGCGCCTGCTGGTAAATGCTGCCGCTGGCACCGTAGGCCTCTGCGGCTGCTAGGTACTCTTGGGCAATGCCGGTAATACCGCTGATTGTGTCTTGTACCAGTGAGCTGTCATCGCTGGTGTAGATCGTTGAGATAGCCGCCAGGAACGACTCTTCGGCATTCTGGTAGGCAGTTTCAGGCGACAGCCCGGCACCGGCCGTGTTCTGCAGCGATTCGACAAACTGGCGGATGTTGCCGCCTGCGCTCATCATCGCTCGGGCTTCCTGCTCGATAGCGCGCACGCGCTCTTGCTGCACGCGGTTAGCGGCTGCCAGGGCGTCGCGTTCGTACTCTCTTGCGGCAGTAGCTAGGTCTATGCTCTCCGCTGTGTCACCAGCGGCGTATTGAGCAGCCTCCGAGCTGGCAGCGATTGCCGATAGAGCGCGCTCAAGAGTGGCTGAGCCGCTAGCCACTTGATTGAACCAATATTCAAGCCCCGCCGCCTCGGGCGCACGGCCTAGCGACTCTTGATACTGCTGCTCAATCGCGCGGCGCACTGCTGCGTTGGTTTCTGCTAACGCGGGGGCCAGGGCCATTAGATCGTAGGCGAGTTGCTGTGATGCGCCGCCGTTGAGCTGTTGGGCCTCCACCAGGGCGCGCAACTCGGCCACGGTGCGCGGCGCTTCGTCGGTGAGCCCGTTCAGCGCGCTACGCACGTCGTCGTATTGGTTTTGAAGGCGCTCTTGGTCGCTGAACGCGGCGTTGTAGTACGCGTCCTGAATCGCGGTGATGCTCTCTACACTACCGTACGCCTGCACCAGCGAATCGGCATAGCGCAGCGCGCCATCGGCGTTCGCGTCGTACTGCAGGTTTAGCCGCTCGCTCGCGGCGGTGATGAGATCCACGGCGTTACGTGCCGTGGCGAAGCGCTGGGCAATTTGCTCCGCGCTCGCCCCGGCGTCTAGCAGCGTTTGGGTGAGCTCGGCATCGAGCACGCGGGTGGCGGCAGCGGTACGGCCTGCCAGTTGGTCTATCGCGCCCTGGGCATCGCCGGACGTGAGGACCATGTTTTGTACCGCGCTGGTCATCGCGTCTAACTGCTCTGGCGTGCGAGCGGCGGCAGCGGTCAGGTTGTCGAGCGCCGCCACGCTGGCGAGCCACTCGCGCTCTGCCTCCACCGACCCAAACAGGTCATTAGATCGTTTGGTGCCCTCCGAGAACCCGACAGCGCCGAACGCACCGGTGCGTACGCTCTCATGGCTGAATTGGCCCGCATCGCCACGCGTACTGATATTCAAACGTGGGTCGGATTTACCGCCGCCGAAAATATCGCTAATACCTCCCACAATGCCGTCAACAATGCCCAGCCCGAGCACGTTATCGACCAGCATGCCGCCTGCCAGCCACGGCATGGCGGCGCTTGCAGCGCTCATAAAGCCGCCGCCTGCGGTAGTTGCAGCGCCAGTTAAAGCGTTGCCATAAAGGCCACCCACGGCAGCGCCCGTTGACGCACCCGCGTACAAGCCGCCCGCTGCCGCGCTGCCAGTGAGCGCATTGGCGTACAAACCACCTGCTGCAGCACTTGAACCGCCAAAACCTAGCGCGCTACCGGCGCTACTAATGGCATCGCCTATATAGGGGAGCCTGGTAGCGCTGTTGTAGAGCGAGCCCATTGAGCCAAGGTTAAAGCCGCCGCTGCCACCCCCCGGCATGCCGGTGGTATCCAGCCCCATCATGCCCGCCACGTGGAATGTCAGGCGCTGAGTGGTGAGCATGTGGGCGATTTCTGCCAGCGTTTGCTGGAAGCCGCGCTTCACGGTATCGAGCGCGCTTTCAGAGCCGTCGATCAAGCCTAGCCACAGGCTTTGGCCGGAATCATCAATACGACGCAGGGTGTTATCCGCGACGGTTTCCCAGCTGAGGAAGCTGTTGGCGATGCGCTGGCTGGCGTCTTCTGAGGCGGTGGCGAGGTTATCGGTCTCGCGCTGCGCTGCTTGAAACGACTCTTGCAGCATGCCCATGGCCTGCATGTACTGCACAGCATTGATGCGGCCCGTGGCCAGGGCAAGGTTCAGCGTGCCCACGTCCTGCGCGTACTGCCGTGCGGCGCGGCGGTTGGGCTGGATGCGGTCGAGCAGGTTTTCGTAGCTGTTGGCGAGGCTGGTGGTTTGTTTGGCAGCTTCGCGGGCGGCGGCGGCGGTGGTGCTGGTGGCGCCCGTAGAGTCATCCAGTGTGTCAAGGAATTCTTGTAAAGCGCTATTGGTTTTACCTGACTCTGTGCGCACATCCGAAAAGCCTTCCGCTACAACGCCAGAATCATTTCTGAGGAAGCGCATCCGGAAAGCCGTGTCACTAATGCTTTCCCCTAGGCTGCTAAAAGGCGCAGTGATGGCCGTCTCAAGCTCACCTAGATAATTACGGTTAAAGTTTTCATCGAAAGCTGCGCGTATTTCGCCAGCCATGCCTTCAAGCGGCGCTTGAATCGCTGCTGTCATGGCATTTTTAAAGTTCGAGAAAGAAAGATCGCCGTCAAAAATGGCCTGTAAATCCTGCCAGAATCCTCCAGCAATCCTCAGCGTATTACTGAAAGCATCTCTAAACTGTTGCCAGATAGAGCTTCCTACGATGGCCATCACATCGCCGATGGTATGGAAGTAAGCAATGATGCTATTCACAGAGCTATGGGTGATGGATGCCATGTTGCCCATAAGAGCACGATGGGTCTCCCAAACCCCATCCGAGACAGCTACAGCCTGGCCTAAAAATGAACTGGAAGCATCACCAGATTCTTCATAGGCGGCCAGCATTGCGCCAGACACCTGCCCCGCCGTCTCTTGCCAAGAAGCGCGCAGCCAGTCTTGTACTCTGGCGTTGGTATCGCCCATTTCAATCGTGGCGTCTCGCGATGCGTACAATGCCCCCGCCAAGCCCGCTACCGCCGTGGCTGCCAGAATAAATGGGTTGGCCGCCATTGCCCGGTTCACCGCCACCTGCGCGGCGTGCGCAGCCCAAGCGGCCACACTGTAACCACCATAAGCGACCGCTGCAGTGCCCACAGCAGCGGCCACCCCAGTGGCGGCACCGGCGGTTGTGCGTAGCACACGTTCTGTATCCTCAAGCTCTCCAGAGCGGAGGGCAGAAATAAACCTGTTGGTCGCTTGAAGACCACTGGTAAGCGAAGGTATTAACGCGCCAGCAATGGTTTGACTAACCCCTTGAGCCGCAAACTTTAGGCGATCAACCTCATCATTATACCCCGCCATGGCGTTAGCCGTTTGCTGGGTAATCGTCAGGCCAAGGGCATCCGCCTCTCCACGCATAGCCTCAATAGCTTCGGTGCCGCTATTAACGATCTGCACCAACTTGACGCCTTCACTATCCCAAAGCTGCTGGGCTAGGCGCACGCGTTCGCTGCTGCTTTCCACGCCTTGCATGGCTTCCGCAATGCGTTCGAACTGGTCTTCTGGGGCCAGCTGGTTTAGCTCTTGGGCGCTAAGGTTGAGGCGATCCAGCGCCGCAACCGCAACACCAGTGCCTGCAGCGGCTTCGGCAATGCGGCGGGTTTGGCGCTGCCATGCCGTCGTCAGCTGGTTGAACTCGACGCCGGAAAGGCTGGCGACGTAGTTGTACTGGCTCAACGCTTCTGTGCTGGCTCCAATGCGCAGGTTGGTTTTCTGCAGCTGGTCGGCCCAGTTGATTTGTCCCTGGAGCGTATTAGCAGCAAACATACCTGCTATAGCACCTGCAATCGGTGCTGCGGCGCGCCGTAAGGCAGCAAGCCCCTGGCTAGTAGCATTCACGCTTTGATTAAACTGTTTACTGCGGCGCGAGCCACGGTCAAAGCGTTGGTTGAGCTTGCCGAGTTCGTCCTCGGTGGCCTTAATGGCCCGAATGCCACCGCTGGCATCGCCGGTAATGATTAAGCCAGTTTTATAGGTTTGAGCCATGGGGCGACCTCAAATTGCGGGCATAAAAAAGCCCGCTCTAGGCGGGCCATTAGAATGGTTTGGGGCTAATTTATTTCATTACCATCTGCGTCGTAGGCTCGGGTGATAGTTATTTTTACCTTCACCTCATGCTCTTTGGCTCTAATAAGCTCTGCTGGGCCGCGCCCTCGGAGCAAATAGGTCTCGCCCGGCTCAATACCCCCTGGGATCGGGGCAACGTAATGCCCTTCAGACCAAGGCACCGACCTGCCAGGAGTGGAGGTTAAAAGCACAAAATCAACTTTTGAGATCGCTGTGTCGTAGTTGTTGGTCAGCTCGGCACTATAGCTTCCGGACAAGGCGTCATGCTCGTACTGTTCATTATCGACAACCACCTCAGCCAGCGAAAGGACTGGCACGCATAGCATCGCTAGCGAGATCAAGATAACTCGAACTTTAAGCATTTCATTTGATTCCCATAAAGATTAAAAAGCCTATCAAAATAACTGCCGCCAATATCAATAGGCTATATCACAGTGTTCCAGTACTTGCTGTATGTGCTCTGCGGCGCCTTCAACGCTGAACACCCCCGTGACGCCATGCACTCTCAATACCAACCTGTCATTAGCATTCATCACAGCCATTGCCATGTCTTCAGCATCAGTGTTTATTACAACAGCGTTTCTGCCCGCCCTAGCGGGAAGAATGTGCCATTCCTCAGTTATTGCGGGCTCTTCATCGACTCGCCATGTGACCTCTGCTGTCGAGTCCATGGTTATGAACTCCATGGCCACTTGCGGCTTTAGTGGCGCGACGATGACGCCGAAACTTCCAGATGAGCACTGGAGCATGTAGTGAAGCCCATCTTCGACACCAACTCCAGTGGTAATGTGGACGTCATCAGTCAGCGGGTCAGTTGCTCGCTCAATACTCCACTTGTTCAGAAAGTTTAACTCTGCTAGAGCCAAACTCGGAAGCATGCAAGCAGCCAGGACTACGCCAGATATTAGCCTTCTCATATTTAAGTCATCTCGCTATTTAGCATTGATATGAAGTCACTTTCGCTGAGTATGCGGATCGCGTGCCCTTTCTGGATGAGTTCTTCCGCCTTTCGGTGCTTGCTACTTTTATCCGATCCGCTCAAGCGCCTGATGTCCTGGTCGCCTACTACAAGCATAGTGGTTTTCTTACTGACACCCCCTAGTGGTACGCAACCTAGCTTGGCTGCTGCTTCGCGCGCTTGCTCTCGGGTCATGCTAAGCGCGCCAGTGAAGACAATCCCTTCACCTAAAAGCGCACCTTCAGGGTTTACCTCATAGGTAGAAACGTGCCGCTCATGCCCCTGCCCAGGGTGAATAGGCATTGCCACACGCTTTATCCACTCAGCAACACCTAAGCCGCTTACAGCCATGGCTTGTAGGAATATTTCTCCTGCAGCAATAGCATCGGCTTTAGCGTCGTGATGGTTAACCAGCTTAACGCCCAAGCGCTTGGCGGTTTTGGCTAAAGCTACACCGTGCGTTGCCGCCTCTTCAGGCCAAGCTCTCCTAACAACCGCATGCAAATTAAGATAACCAGTCACTGTCAGCTGCCAGCCGTACCGATAGCAGGCTTTCGCTATGGCCGTTTTATCAAAATGGCCATAGGAAAGGACTGGAGCATCACCCAACACCTGCTGAATACCCGGCAATGCTTCTGAAAAGTTTGGCTTACCCTGTACCTGGTCAGGCGTAATGCCGTGAATCGCAATATTGAATTCATTGAACTCATCTTCTGGGTCGATCAGTATTGAGTGAGCTTCTACCCGCTCACCATTCTCGTAAACCGCCAGCCCGACCTGGCAAATAGAGCTCATATCGGGGTTTGCTGTTTCTACGTCAATTACTACGAATCTCTCTGACATAGAACCCCCTTATCCACCCGCTCCCCTTTATGATCCACCTCGACAATATCCCCACACCCTTCGCAGAGCATGGAAGCGGTCTCGCCTCGTTTACAAAGCCCGCCTGCGTACTTGGCCGTTTCAGGCCCCAAGTAGCGTATCGAGCAATCCAAGCAATATTCAGCCACGACAAATCCCCCGTTGAGTCACCCCAACAGGGAACGTACCGCACTTGGCTAAGTTTGGCTAGGCTTTAACGAGCCGACAGCACGTTTTGAATATGCGCCAGCTTCTCTGACAGCTGACGGCCCTTAATGCCGCGAAGCTCGCAGAGATGGATGAGAGCTTTGAACTCCTCTTGCACGTTGGCAATGCTGGCTATTTGAAGCGTGGCCCCGGTGCGGGCGGCTTCTTTGAGCTGCGCCAGAAGGCGGCGAAGGTCTGAATGGTACATCGCATCCATCCCCACCAGTTGATGCTCTTTCCATTTATCCCACTGCTGGGCTAACGGGTAATCGATCACGGTGGCGGCAGGCGCTGGCAGTGTTTGCCGAGCGAGGTAATCGCCTTCGATGATCTTGTGAGTTTCGCGCTCGATGCTGTCTTGCACGAACATCATGGCGCGGTCGATCTGTTCCTGGCTGGCGTCCTCAATCGTGGGCACGCCTAGGTAGCCATTCACCAACTTCCACATGCCTGCATAGTCGGCGGCTTCGCCTTGGGCGCTGCGTAGATTGGCGAGAGTGCGAACAGCTCGGTTGAGCGGCTTGCGGTCTTCCACGCTGGTGGGTGCGCGGCCTAGCTTCTCGGCCATCCAGTTGAAGGCGTTGATGTAGGCTTCTTTGATTTGCGCGGCCTTCTGGCCAGTAAAGCCCATCACCAAAAACATGAAGCCGTCTTTGTCCATTTCGACCACCTTGGAGCGGCGCTTAACGGCACCTGCCTGGATGGTTTCTTCGTGAGCCCAAAAATGGGCTGACGTGAATTCCTGGCTACAACCTAGTTCATCAAGCTTACGAAGAACGTGCGTATGACGCTTTCCGAACGCTTCTGCAACTTTCAGAGAGGTGGTACGCAAAGCACCCTGAACCGACTTAATGAAGTCTTCAGGGCTATTTGAAATCTGTGTGGTGGTAATCGCTGTCATGGTGATGCTCCTTCTACTTGAATGAAGGTTCGCCACCACTTCGACCAAAAAGATGGAGGCGAACTGCGCGGGGTTGGCCGACCGGCGTAGAAGGAAACCGGCACACCCGAAGGTGTCCCCACGCAGCCCGCCATAACAGGCATAAAAAAAGCGCTGATATAAGCGCTTTGCTGCGCCTTCTACTCTTGATGGGCGGCCAAGCCCGTAACGGGAATGTTGGCCCAACTCGGCGCAGGCGTCAAGCTGCCTGTGCATTATGGCGGCGTTGCCCGCTGTTCCCAAGACTCCCGATTGACCTGTTTGGATAATCAGTCAAAGGGCAGCTTTCCTTGCATGGCATCCCATAGCGTCCGTGCTTTTCTTTCAAGGGGCGGCATGATTTTCTTATGCAGCGCCAGCTCTCTACCCGCCCTGCTGCCGCGCTCCTTCTGCTCATACATTTCTTGAAGCGTCTGATCTAGCTGACGGCGCAGTGTGCCGTTTCCCCTCAGCAAGTCATCAATGTGCAAATCACACCATACTGCGAAATCCACATCTAACCACCGAGCGAACGCGACCCCTAGTTTCGGGTGAAGCCAGGTGCCACCGTTAATGCCCGCCTTGGCAGACACAAGGCCTGTCTTTTTGGCAAGCCTAAGCAGTTTAGCCCGCGACGCAGCCTTTTCGCCGCTTAACTCTTTGATAATGCAAAATTCCTGCAGAAAGTCACTTTTACCAAGTGCCTTAGAAAGCGCCGCAAGGTATTGAACGCTTTCACGCTGCATCAACCAATCGTTAGGCTGTTTACCAAACCTCTTTGCAATGTCGGTTGCGTTAATCCATCCCTCTTCATTGAAACGGATGCCACAACCTTGGTATTGAAATGCAATCACATTACTCATGGTGCGATCCTTCTGGTGATGAGCCATGTCCACCGGGCGTCAGCAGTCCACAGAGTCAGCACCAACTGCTGGCCCCATGACCCATCCCGGAAGGCTCTGTGTATCAGCGACGGTGGATGCCGCGCATAAAAAAGCCCCAGCGGGCGCTAGGGCGTGGTACTTGCTTCGTAATGAGACGGTGACCTTTCGGGTTGCGCCTGAGAAAGAGCCTATGACATTTGTATGTATAGGCCGCCATTATGACTTCTCTGAAGAGCGCAAATGCACTCTTCATGTGGAGCTGGATCTGGCATAGCGTTGTTGGCATTGCTTCGATTAATTCCAAAGCGGCGGGCATTGTCCACCGTTTCGTCAATGATGCCGGGGGTTGTTGGCTCTGCGTGTGTCTGGCTGACCAGCACTTCTAGCAGTTTGCGAACCTTGCGCGTTTCAATGAGTAGCTCTTCCATCGGTTTATCTCCTGGTGTGGTGCATCAGTGAGCTCAAATAGCGCCCACAAAAAACCCCGCCGGGGCGGGGTTTGGGAATACTGTTTGGCTCTTACTTGCGACGACTGTCCATGTTTACGACTTCGCCGGGGCTGCTTTCTTCCTTAAGCTCCATCTGGCTCATATTGGAAGCCACATCGGCTAGCGACTTCACTACGATGCCAACCGCTTCGGCCTTCATCAGCATTTTTTTATCATGTGTCCAAAGCTCGTCACCGCCGTGCGCTTGGGTCATGGCAATAATTTGCCTATCGAAGTTGATCTTTTTCTTGTCATCTTCGACGCCTTTCAACTGCTTGAGTTCTGCATTGTTGACGAGCTGTGCGCAGTTTATGGCGCTGATCGCATCAAAGCTGATTAGGTCAAAACATGCCATGCTGTTGATCAACGATAGATACTCACGATGCAGCTCATGGTCCTCTACCCTGACAAGAATTTCAGACAATGCTGGAGTCGGTATCAATATGCGATCGGCTTTGGTGTTCATCAGATCGAGCAAGGCCTCGGCTCTGCCTTCTGGATTATCCACTATCTTGCCCGTGCGGGGGCACGGTAAGTCGTTGCGACCACCTACTTTGAGGATCTGCATCAATACATTGGCATCAACGACTAGCCGCACGTTAGCTCCTATTATCCAGAATGTCGGAGTGAACTCCCTTCTCTCTTGGAAGCTTAATGCCACCCAACGCCCTTAGCTTGTTGAAGGCGCTTTTAGGATCAAGGTTCTCGATGACTTCATAGCTGCTGATCACAATCCTACGAAGCTGCCAGCTACCGCCAGCTTCTGACTGCTCCCATTCGCCTTCACCGTGCGCATGTATGTGCTTGAAAAGATCCTTGCCCAATGCAGTGGCCAGAGTTTGATTTGTTTCACCCATTACGACCTTACCTTCCAGATCCTCTATGCGGATAGGAATGGTGTCGTCTTTACCACCTACCGAATAAAGGCGTCCTTTGACGGAGCAAGCCATTCTTTGGGTCAGCGCCTCGCTTCGTGGGCTTCTTTTCTTGGTGGGCAACCGCACTATCCGAACCTTACCCGCGTAGAACTCGCCCTCGTAGCCATCTTTTTCAATTTGGCCTAGGAGCTGGTTGTACGGGTCCATGTATCTCTTGGCGGCCTTGCCCTCAGAAGCCTGCCTAATGTGCTGTAAGGCTTCATCATAATCAGCATCATCAACAGCGATTTTCAGGCACGCACAGCCCTGCTCCACGTCAGCAAGAGACTTGATCTCTTTGCCGCCGTAAAGCTTGTCTAGGCAACTCAGATACTTCGACAAGCTTGCCAGCGGCAGCGTGTCTGGATCTGTGCCATGTAACTTGAGCGTTAGGTGCTTCATCGCCTGTGGCTTCTACCGTATGAGTACACTTATGGTGACTGCAAAATAGCGCATCCATGCGTCAGACTCAAAAAAAATCACGCTACGAACGTCCCATCTCCATAGCCCGAAGGCAGACATCGCACGTTCATCAGCTCCATCACATTGATACGGTGCTGGTGTTCTAACTGATAGCACAGTTCGGCGCGGGCTTCGATGATCTGCGCTACTTGGTGCTTCTCTTCGGCCTCCTGATCGGCTAGCCGGTGCTGCTCATTGAGAGCATCCAGCGCGCCCGCTTCGATGTGCTGGATCTGCGCCAGCAGCGCGTCTTGCTCATCAAACCCGAGCCGTGCAAATTTCGGGTGGCCAAAGAGGGCGGTGTAATCAATGCCTTGGTGTTGGGCGCCGCCCATGCCTGCGATGACTCGCCACTGGGTGCGCATGGCGAGAAACAGTTCCAGCGCTGGCCAGTGTTCTTCCCACACGCCATAGGTTTCCGGCGCGGTAGCGCGGGGCTTTTTGCGCTTGATGCCCCACGCCTTGGCGTCTTCCTCGGTGTGGTCCTTGATCGAGCGGGCACCCGCCCACCACCGGCCAGCGCCGGTTAGTTTTTTGCGGCGGCCTGACTGCGCCCTTCTTGGGCAGCGAACCATGAAAGAATCAGCGGGCGGCGAATGTAGGTGGTTTGCATCAGTTGCTCCAGCAACTCTTTGCTAAACGGCATGTCGTTGCCGTTTTCGTCCTTAATGCCGCTCACGCCCTCCAGATCGTCGAGCAGCTCTTCGTCGTTTTTCTTGCCTGCCTGCTGCGCCTCGACCGTGGCGCGGTAGGTATCCCAGTTGTGCAGCTTCCACGTAGCGTGGATGGTGGCGGGTTTTTCCTCACCCGGTACTTGAACAGGCACATCCACGGTGGTGGTGGGGATTTTTTTCAGCACTAATGACATGGTGTTTTCCTTTGGATTGTAAGACACACAAACAAACACGCCGCCCAGTAGGCGGCGCGGTGGGGCTGGTTTGTTGGGTTAGGTGAAGACGTACTTCACGTCGTCGTCGTTGCTGCCGGTGGGCAGGTAACGGATCTCCATGCCGTAGTGCATGATGCCCTGGTTGTCGCTGGGCGTGATGTTCGCCGCCTGCGCCTGCAGCCCTTCGGCTTTGATGATGTTGCCGGGAGCTGTGCCGTGGGTCAGTGTGACTTCACCCAGGGTTACCAGCTGGTGACTTTCAACTTTCTCGAAGGCGTTGAAGTCGGCCAGCGCGGGGGCTTCGATGGTGATGTTGCCCGTTACGCGGCGGTCGGTAATGTGCACGCCTTCATAGCCTAACAAGTTGCGGTATTCGACCTGATTGCCTGCGTTTTGGCTAAACGCCTGCAGGCGGGCTGGGTAGCCGAACAGGGTGAACGTGCTGTTCTGTTTGTTGATCGGCACTTCTCCGGCAATCGTGCTTTCTGCGCCCTGCACAGTGGGGGCGTTTTCGGGGCGGCTGTAAAGGCCGGTGAGGTTGAACTGCCAGTACGGTAGGCTTTGGGCATCCGCGCCGATTTCGTAGGTACCGCGTGCGCCGCGAATTTCCTGCACTTGGCCGTCTTCATACCACCAGATCGTCACGCTATCCATGCCCTGAGAAACGGGCTGGTAGGTGACGCTTTCGCTATCGACGGTGTTGTCGATGGTTTCCGACAGCGCACAGGCACGCAGCAGTGGGGAATACGCAGGCGGTTCGCCAGCGGTACCGGAACCAGAAAACGGCACGCGGATTTGGCGTTCAACGCTGGGGCCGGTGTTGATCTGCTCAAAGTTGCCGAAGCCGTAGCGCATGCGCTCCCGCTCGACGGTGTTGCCTGCGTAGGGGTTGCCTGCGTCCAGCATCACCACTTCCAGAATGGTGGCGGTGGCAGGGTCAGGCGCTACGCCGTACTGGGTTTCTACGGCCACCACGGCTAGGCGGCGTCGCCATTGCTTACTCATTGGTATCTACCTCTTGCTTGGCCGCTGCCTTAGCGGGCTTGGGTGCTGCATCGGTTTTCACCGGTGCGGCGGGTTGCGTGTTTGCCGCCGTGGCGGGCTTTGCGGGCGTGGGCTGGGTGTTGTGCACGAGCACACGCTTGCCGCCACGGATTTCGTAGCTGCCTCCTGCATTGGGCATGGGGTTTCCTCCAGGCATAAAAAAACCCGCACGCGGCGGGGTGTTGGGTGGTGGTTGGGTTAGCTACGAATGAGGCGGTCGTAGCGGTAGAGCTCGCGCCAGTAGACGTGGCTGCCGGAGACGGCAACGCGCTGCCCGCCTGCGTATTCCAGCGGGGCGACGGCGTCCGCTGGGCTTTCCAGCCCCAGCAGGGCTGCTGTCATTGCGCGACGCTGAGGCTCGATCTCGGCCTGTTCGGCCACCAGCACCACGGCGATATGCTCGGTGACGGTTTGGCGCACGTTCATGGTGCCAAGGCCGTTGGGGGTGGCGTCGGCTTGTACCGGATGGACAAACGCGGCGGGCAACTCCGGGGCGGCCATGGCTAGGCTGGTGGCCTGCAGCTCGAAGTGGGCACGGTATTGGTTCTGGTCGAACTCGTAATCCGTGGCGGCGTCGGTGATCTCCCATGCTTCGCTGCCGCTTTGTGCTGCCACGCGCTCGATAAGCTGAGTGCTCATGGTGCGGAGCGGGTCGAACGTGGGCGAGCGTAGGCTTAACACGTAGGTATCCACGCGCCCCAACCGGTAACCGTCTACCTCAATGCTGCTCTGCCCTGCCAGGTTGTAAACGCCGTTGGTTGCGGGGGCATCGGCGGGCAGGTTGAGCGGCCATAGGTGGCTGTTCACGACCGGGTCCACCAGCGTGACCAGCCCGGGCACGGTATCCGCACGGCTGGGGTCGGCATCGCTGCTGGGGGCAGCGGTGATGCCTGCGCCCGTCAGTGCGGTGATAATGCGGTCAATCATGCGATAGCCCCTTTGCTACGCTGCCGGTCTAGGTATTTAGCGAGCCCTTCGTAAAATCGGCCGGGCGTGCCGCTTTGGTGCTGCTGCATGGCGGGCCATAGGAAGGGGTTGGCGTCCATGCGCTCGGTGCCGTGCTCTTGCCATAGGCCTTTGCGGCCCTGCCAGCGGCCGTTAATGCGGCGGTTGGTACCCACCAGAATGCCAACCTCGCCCGCTTTAAAGCCCAAACGGCTGCGCTGGCGTTTGTTGATGTTGCGGTGACCAATCGCCCGGGCCATGTCGCCGCTGTCTGCCGGGGCGAGGCTTTTAGCGGTGCGCTTGACGGGCGCGACGACCGACACCAAGCCCGCCCGGATGGCGCGCTCTTTGATGTTGTCTTCTAGCGCCTTTAGCTCACGCTGCATGTCTTGCAGGTGAACACCTCTTACCTGCCAATCAAACGAGCTCATGACACATCAACTCCAGTTCCACGCGCTTGCCGCCTAGATCAATCGGCCTGCCTTCCAGCTGGTAGGTGGTCTCGCCATGGCGCAGGCGTAGGGTTTTGCCGCTCGCGGCGGCGATGTCTGCCCGGTACCGCATGCGGATGCGGGCAGTGGTTTCGGCGTTGGCCTCTTGGGCGGCGAAGAGCGTGCGGCCGCGCAGCTGTTCGACCTCTGCCCATACCTTGCCGCCTGCTTGCCAGCCTTCCGGCGTCGCGCCTGAGTCGGTGCGTTCTCCCTTTTGCCACCATTCGAGGGTGACTTGATCTCGCTTTTTGCCGATCTGCATGTGCTA
>VAPC010385976.1_pt1 | contig 14750 bp, 13 predicted proteins | sample 3395121 | NCBI WGS metagenome assembly VAPC01 (sample SAMN08290434, study PRJNA428436) | hydrothermal vent metagenome | isolation source: Deep-sea hydrothermal vent chimney | place: Indian Ocean: Southwest Indian Ridge | depth 1711 m m
GCCTGTCCCAGGGTCTATGGAAAGCAACTCATCGGTGTTACCGTGTAAACCGTATAGGTTCCCGTAACCGTCAAATGCAAGTCCGTTTACTGCTTTATATAGTTCAGGCCCGTCACTGACATAGCTTATATTCCCTGAAAAGATATCTACTCTGTAGAGCTTGCTATGAGTGGTATCCCATCCGAACAACCGGCCGTCAGGACTGAAAGCAAGAGAGGTAGAGCTGAATCCTGTGTGACCTGTGAGCATAAGAACGGTCTGGACTTCAGCTGTATCAGGATCAATAACAATTAAACGTTCAATGGCCCCTGAAGGTTCGACTGAATACAACATATCGTCCGGAAAGGCGAAACAATATGACGAATCCCCCTGTATATAATGCTGCTGAATTTCTTCGAATCCAAGCGCCCTGTCATAGATAGCGATCTCATCCATAAATCCGCCCCAGTACTGATATCCGCATGAGCCGCCAATTAGCATTGGAAATTCAATGTTTGCAACACCGTTGGTATAAATATAGGGTTCACCTTCCTCTCCATCAACATACACCCTGATTGTCGTGCCGTCATACGTTCCCACTACATGGTGCCATTCATTCTGGGAAAAAGGCGCGAACGCAAAATATTTTTCCATATGTCCAACATAAAAGTTAATAGCTCCATCGTAGTAATACATTCCGTAGCCGTTATCATACCAATAGGGATATGCGTATGAAGAATTAATCAGTACATTATCCCAGTCTCCAAGGTTTTTTCCATATAACCATGCCTCAACCGTTACTTCCCCTGTAAAATCCAGACTGCCGTTATACGGAACAACGACAACATTGTTCTTTTTCCATGTTCCATTACGGAAGTCCAGGGCGCCGTCAAACATCCCGGTTGTCCATAATTCATTGTGGACCTTTCCATCATTATTACCGAGAAAATCGTAGGCCGTGTTGCCTGAAGTCTCATCAAATTTCCAGCAGGAGACCATGCCGTCAGGATAAATATCCGCAGAAGCAGGAACTGTTGACATTACGATAACGCATATTGTTGTGATTAATATAAGTATAGAGTTTTTCATTTTTTGTCTCCCGTTTTTTTAAGGTTACGCCGTGTAAACTCAAATATATATAAGTCATACAATATAAACTTATGTACTACCTCCTGATTTAAAATTAACACATATATGTATAGTTGTCAAGCATTTTGACGCACAAGTAATCCAAACATAGAGATTATTTGAGAGTATAATAAAAATCCTTTAATTCAGCGGGGTTACGAGACACAAGGGAATTCGTAACATATGGAAGAAACAGATGCTGAAAAGATAGCTCAATCAAAGTTCCCGGCATTATGACTGATGAACTTATCCGAGAATCATTTGTTTTAGAACAAACGCTAATTCAGCTTGATGTGCATTAGCTCGCTTAATTGATTTGATAAACTTGCTTTTGATATACTCAGGCGTATGATAGTTATTCCCGCGATAGACCTGAAAGATGGTAAATGCGTAAGGCTTCTCCAGGGGAGGAAAGAGGAGGTTACTGTCTACTCGGATGACCCTGTTGCAATGGCGGAACACTGGGCCGGTCTTGGCGCTGAGCTTATGCATATAGTTGACCTTGACGGAGCGTTTACCGGCGAACAAAAAAATTTTGAGGTAATAAAGGCGATAAGAAAGGCTGTTAACATACCTGTCCAGCTTGGAGGAGGTATAAGGGATATAGGGAGAATTGAAAAGCTCATAAACCTCGGCATCGACAGGACTATAATCGGTACCTCTGCCGCAAAAGAGCCGGATATGATAAAGGAAGCCTGCGAGAGATTTCCGGGTAAGGTGCTTGTAGGAATTGACGCGAAAGAAGGCAAGGTTGCCATAAAGGGCTGGGAAGAGGTTACAGAACTGGATGCCATCTCATTCGCAAAAAAAATGCAGGCCTACGGCGTAGCCGGGATCATTTACACTGACATAGCCAGGGATGGAATGATGACAGGCCCGAATGTCGAGGCAATGGCAGGAATGGTGAATGAACTTGATATAACGGTAATCGCTTCAGGCGGTGTTTCATCAATAGACGACATAGAGAGCCTGATGAAAATAAAAGACCTCTGGGGAGTTATTACGGGAAAGGCGCTGTATTCGGGAGCGCTTTCCCTTAAAGTAGCGATAGAGACAGTAAAATCATCTCAAAATTAGCAATTAGCATTGAAAAATTAACATTGTAAATAAAGCAGATAAAAATGGCTATCAGTGGAAAAAACTATAAATGTGATCGTTTAATCGAACGATTTGTTGATTTTGCCGTTCAAATTATTAAGCTTGTCAATTCATTGCCAAAAACACAGGTCGGGAAACATATTGGAGGACAAATCCTGCGGTCAGGTACTTCTCCTGGAGCTAATTATGAAGAAGCGTGTGGCGCGGAATCACGAGATTTCATTCATAAATTGGGAGTCGTTCTAAAAGAACTTAAGGAGACACGATTTTGGCTCAAGATAATTTATCGTACTCGAATATTGGATTCAAAACATGTCGAATCACAATTAAAAGAGGCTAATGAATTATGTGCTATAATTGCGAGAAGTATTTTAACAGCAAAGTCAAAACAATAAATTTAAATTGCTAAATGTTAATTTTAGAATTTGCAATGTTTTTTTGAGGTGCACAAGTGTTAGCCAAACGAATAATACCATGTCTTGATGTATTGGACGGCAGGGTTGTGAAAGGGGTGAACTTTCAGAACCTGACTGATGCCGGCGACCCTGTTGAAAACGCGAAGTTCTATGATGAACAGGGGGCTGACGAGCTTGTGTTCCTGGACATAACCGCCTCTCATGAGAAAAGAAAGATCATCCTCGATGTGGTTGAAAGAACAGCGAACGATGTATTCATGCCGCTGACCGTCGGCGGCGGAATTAAAAAGCTCGACGATATCAGGGATCTGCTGAACGCCGGATGTGACAAGGTATCGATCAATACGACTGCGGTGCGAGACCCTCAATTTATAAAAGAGGCGTCCGAAAGGTTTGGAAGCCAGTGTATTGTGGTTGCCGTTGATGCCAAACTTGTAAAAGAGGGCATGAGTTATGAGCCTGAGGAGCCCTGGTTCAGTGATCCGTTCTTAGGTGAGGTAAGGCTCCGACTGCCTGATGATGGTGAACCGCTTTGGGCAATATCAACTCACGGCGGAAGAAAAATGCGGCTTATTGACGCGATAAAGTGGTCCATTAAGATGGAAGAGCTGGGAGCGGGTGAGATACTGCTTACAAGCATGGACAGGGACGGTACCAGGGACGGCTATGACATCAGGCTGACGCGTAAAATCGCTGAAGCGGTCTCAATACCGCTGGTGGCTTCAGGAGGAGTGGGAACTCTTGAACATTTGCGGGAAGGCGTTGTAGAGGGTAAGGCAGACGCCGCACTTGCCGCTTCAATATTCCATTACAGGGAATATTCTATTAAAGAGGCAAAGGAATATCTCCGGGCCAAAGGGGTTACGGTCAGGCTTTAGAACTGAAAAGTTCAAAATTAACAATGCAAAATTATCATTTCAAAATTGTTGGAAAGCAGTTTCGAGATGCTAATTGTTGATTTTACATTTTTCATTCTTAATTTCGCAATGAGTTACGCGTCACTCATTACGGTTTTGGCTGTTGTTTTCATCTCGATTCTGTACATATCCAGGGTCTCGTCTTCCGCTGGGCGCACTTTCATAGAATAACGCCCGCCTTTTGAGGAGACCGAAGCGGTTGCTTCTGACAGGTGTCTGGCGCCTGAGTACCTGGCGCATAATGAGGCTGCTACCGACAGGGTGAAGTCGGTTACTTTGCCTGATATGAGGGTTGTCGGACTTCCGACGCCTTCTATGTGCAGTACATAATCATCAGGGTCTGTCAGAGACAAGAGTGCCTCATTATCTTTTTCATTCCTGCCGACTATGATTTTACACTCAGGAGAGAACCGGAAATGACGTCCAACACGCAGGAGATTGATATCTTTGAAGCAGGGATCTTTTGAAAAAGATAAAAGCTCTTTTAATCTGAAGGCATAATTCGGTTCGGTAAGAAGACATCCGCCCGCAGGGGCGGGATAGTCCGTGAGGCCGAGTTTACGCGCAAGAGCCATTTGCGGCTTTCTGGACCGGCCGATAATACCATGAAGTGCGTCCCTGCGTACGATGCCCTCTTGTTCAGGAACAGTCAATTCCAGAAACTTTGCGCTGAGAGGCCTGAGTACCAGGCCTTTGAGGCCGGCCTGTTTATCAATCATGGGAAAGCTGTTTTTTCTCTGGCTCATTGGCCTTTGTCCGACAACTTCTCCGGTAATAATAAAGTCGGCACCCGACATATGCATCAATTCTTTTGCTTCTTTTAACATCAGGATCCTGCAGTCAATGCACGGATTCATGTTCTTGCCGTGGCCGAACCTGGGGTTTTTTACTATTTCAAGGAATTTTTCAGACAGGTGCGACAATTTCACGTCAAAACCGAATTTTTCAGCAGCTGAAAAAGGGTTTTTCGAGCAGGAAGACCTGTCATTTATATCACATCCGAAATGATTTAAAAAAGTAATCGCTGTGACGTCAATACCCTGATCGAGTATTGTAAGTATGGCCAGCGTACTGTCAAGCCCGCCGGAGTAGAGTGCAATGGCCCTTGGCATATTACTGATGCTGTCTCCTTAAGCTATATTTATCTTATAATACATAATTTGTTCTGTAAATGAACAAATATGAGCCTGAACATAATGTAATTTTGGAATTTACATTTTAAAATTGAATGTGTAAACTAAGTGATGCCTAAGGCAGTTGCAGTAATTCCAGCAAGGTTTAACTCGACCCGTTTCCCAGGAAAACCCCTCGCTGTCCTTAAAGGAAAACCACTTGTTCAGCATGTTTATGAGCAGGTTGCGTTCGCTAACCTCATAAAAGTGGTCTATGTTGCAACAGATGATAAACGTATATTTGACGCGGTTACCGGTTTTGGCGGGCGGGCGGTTATGACATCACCGGATAATGCAAGCGGTACTGACAGGGTAGCGGAGACTGCCAGAGCCATTGATTGTGATATTATAATAAATGTTCAGGGAGATGAACCCTTTATCAAGCCTGAGATGGTGGATGATATTGTGAAGCTGTTAAATGATGATCCGGAGGCGCAGATCAGCACTCTCGCCAAAAGGACTGCGGATGTAAAGGAGATACTCTCACCGGATGTGGTCAAAGTTGTCGTGGACAACAGAGGTTATGCAATGTATTTTTCAAGGTCTCCGATCCCGTATTACAGAGAAGAATGGAAGGGACTGGGCAGTATAACTTTCACGACGGGACATGTTGAGGTATTAAAGCATATAGGCATATACGGTTTCAGAAAAGATGTGCTGATGAATGTTTCGGGCATGGGCCAGTGCAGGCTTGAGATGAGTGAAAAGCTTGAACAGCTGCGGGCGCTGACTTCCGGTATTAAAATTAAGGTCAAAGAAACTCCTTACGATACTTTTGGTATTGATACTATTGAGGATCTTAGAAAGGCAGAAGAATGGCTAAATTTATCTTCATAACAGGCGGGGTTGTTTCCGCACTTGGGAAGGGCATCGCGTCTTCGGCGATCGGTGCGCTTCTGGAAGCAAGGGGCCTTAAGGTTACTCTCCAGAAATTAGACCCTTATATCAATGTTGACCCCGGGACCCTCAGTCCGTTTCAGCACGGAGAGGTTTTTGTTACCGATGACGGAGCTGAAACCGACCTTGATCTCGGGCATTACGAAAGATTTACATCAATTCGCATTAAGCAGGAGAATAATTTCACTACGGGCAAGATCTATTACAGTGTTATTCTCAAGGAAAGAAGAGGGGACTATCTCGGCGAGACTGTACAGGTTGTCCCCCATATTACAGATGAAATAAAAAACTCCATCAAATCTGTTTCTACCGGTTATGACATTGTATTGGTAGAAATAGGCGGGACCATCGGTGACATTGAGAGTCTGCCGTTTCTGGAAGCGATAAGGCAGTTCAGATATGATGTCGGCAGGGAGAATGTTCTATATGTGCATCTGACATTAATACCTTTTATCAGTACAGCAGGGGAACTCAAGACAAAACCGACCCAGCACAGCGTCAAGGAATTAAGGGCAATCGGAATTCAGCCTGATGTGCTTTTATGCCGTACGGACAGGCCGCTTTCTCAGTCAATCAAGAAGAAGATAGCCCTGCATTGTAATATGGATCTGGACGCGGTAATAACTGCCAGAGACGTAGATTCCATATATGAAGTGCCTACCGTATTCAAGCAGGAAGGACTGGATAGTCTGATAGCCGGAAAGCTTCATCTGGGTCAGGGCGAGCCTGACCTTACGAAATGGATGGATGTTGTAAGGAAGGTCAAAGACCCTGAAGATGAAGTTGCTATTGGTTTGATAGGGAAGTATGTAGGCCTGAAGGACTCTTATAAAAGCCTGAACGAAGCTCTTATTCACGGTGGAATAGCCAATAATATCAGGGTCAATATTCACTGGATCGATTCTGAGGAGATAGAAAAGTCAGGTGCGGACAAGTTTTTGTCCGATGTCGACGGCGTTCTCGTGCCGGGCGGATTTGGTGAGAGAGGGATTGAAGGGAAAATTGAGGCAATTCGTTTTGCGAGAGAAAAGAAGATTCCATTTCTTGGCATATGTCTTGGCATGCAGTGTGCTGTTATAGAATTCGCGCGTAATATCTGCGGACTACGGAATGCGAACAGTACGGAATTTGATCCGTCTACCCCGCATCCGGTTATCTATTTGATCGAGGAATGGTACAACTTCCGGACGCAGACCGTGGAGAAGAGAGATGTCACGTCAAGCAAAGGGGGTACGATGAGGCTCGGAGCTTACCCGTGTGTTTTGGATGAAGAGTCTTTTGCGTATAGAGCATATGGAGTCAAAGAGATATCTGAAAGACACAGGCACCGGTTTGAATTTAATAACTCGTTCAGAGATGTCCTTGAGAAAAAGGGACTTAAGATCAGCGGATTAAGTCCTGATAAACAGCTGGTGGAAATAGTTGAGATTAATGATCATCCGTGGTTCTTCGGATGCCAGTTTCACCCGGAATTCAAGTCAAGGCCGTTGGAGCCCCATCCTGTTTTCAGTTCTTTTATAAAGGCGGCATACAAAGAAAAGAAACTACTCTTTACTCCTGCGTCAACTGAAAAACCTTCAGAAAGTAAATAAAAACAGGATGCATAATGACAAGTTGGAGGCATGTGAATGAGTGAGATTCAAGATATCATAGCGAGGGAGATCCTGGACAGCAGGGGAAATCCTACCCTTGAAGTTGAGTTGACTCTTAAAAGCGGCGCTCATGGATGGGCTGCAGTTCCATCGGGCGCGTCCACAGGCCAAAAGGAGGCAATAGAGCTAAGGGATGGAGAGCAGCGGTATAACGGCAAAGGGGTACAAAAAGCGGTCCGCAACGTAATGGAGGAAATAGCTCCCCGTATTAAAGGTATCGAGGCTGGAGAGCAGTCTCATATAGATAATCTAATGATAGAGCTTGACGGGACCGGTAACAAAGGTAAACTCGGCGCCAATGCTATCCTCGGTGTATCTCTTGCAGTTGCAAAGGCCGCATCTATGGAAGCCGGTATTTCTTTATACAGGTATATCGGAGGCGCTGAAGCCAGAGAACTTCCGGTCCCCATGATGAACATTCTTAACGGCGGCGCTCACGCTGATAATAATCTCGATATCCAGGAATTCATGATAATGCCTGTCAGTGCCCCCAATTTCAGAGAAGCGCTGAGAATGGGCTCGGAGGTTTTTCACAGCCTTAAAAGCGTTTTGAAATCAAAAGGCCTGAGCGTATCAGTCGGGGACGAAGGAGGGTTCGCTCCGTCACTGAAATCGAATGAAGAGGCATTATCATTAATAATAGATAGTATAAATAAGGCCGGGTACAAAGAAGGCAAAGATGTCTATCTCGCTCTGGATGTGGCAGCATCGGAGTTCTATGAGAACGGAAAATACAGTTTTGAGGGCGGCCATCTCAGCTCTGATGAAGTAATTAATTATTATGAAAAACTGGGCGCTGATTATCCGGTTCTGTCAATTGAGGACGGCCTGTCCGAGGATGACTGGCCGGGCTGGCAGAATATGACAAAGAGACTCGGAAATAATATCCAGATGGTTGGTGACGATATATTTGTTACGAATCCGGGTATATTCAGTGAAGGCATAAAAAAAGGTATCGCTAATTCCATATTAATAAAGCTCAATCAGATAGGAACACTGACTGAGACCCTTGAGGCTATTAAAATGGCAAAAGCAGCAGGATACACATCGGTTGTATCTCACAGGTCCGGTGAGACTGAAGATACAACTATTGCCGATCTGGCGGTTGCGTGTAATACAGGGTTGATCAAAACAGGTTCTTTATCCAGGACAGACAGGATCGCGAAATATAACAGGCTCCTGAGAATAGAAGAGGAGCTTGGAGATAAAGCTGTTTATAAGGGGATAGAGGTTTTTTATAACTTAAAGGAACACGGATGAGCACAGAAGTCTGCGGTTATCTGTATCGTTTGATCTGTGATAATCTGCGTTTGGTTTGAAATATGCGCAACAGAAGAAGCAAAGAAGTAGCGACAAAAAAGAAGATAAAGAGAACGGTTTTCTTTACACTGGGCGTACTGATCCTGATATATCTTGGTGTTACTCTTGTTTTCGGGGAAAACGGTCTGATCAGATATATCAAACTTAAGGCAATGAAGGCTGATATCCAGGCGGAAATTACAGGCCTGAAAAAAAGGAATGAAGAGATCAGGAGGCAGATCGAGGCCCGGAAAAATGACCCTAACCTTGTAGAAGAACTGGCAAGAAAGCAGGGGCTTACGAGGGAGGATGAACTAATCTTTAAATTCCAGGACGGACAATAACTATGGGGAAAAACAAGTTATTTAGTCATTTTTTTAATGACATAATTACTTATTGACTTAATGACTCGGCAGTTATTGAATGACTGAGTAATTCAATAACTGCCAGGGAATCTTAAGTTTAGGCGTTCAGGAGGAGACGGATGTACGAACTGATGATAGAGACACAGTTTTCCTCTGCTCATCAGCTGAGAGGCTATCAGGGGAAATGTGAAAACCTTCATGGCCACAACTGGAAAGTTCAGGTGGTAGTGACTGCAGAAAAACTTAATGAGATAGGGCTGGCCATTGATTTTCATGAGTTGAAAAAGGCCAGTCATGAAATAATATCACCTGTTGACCATGCAGTTTTGAACGAGATTTTCCCATTTACCGAGATAAATCCTTCTTCAGAAAACATTGCAAAATGGATCTACGATTCCATAGAGAAGAAAATGGCCGGCTATGATATCTCTATTTCTTCCGTGACGGTCTGGGAATCGGAAACCGCTTCAGCAACATATTTCAAGTAATGACCTGTATATTTTATTTGACCCGAATTCCGGAAGATAAGGGAGGTTGAAGGATTAATGTCAAGATTAAGGTGGACCTCACGCACGATCTTTCTGTTTGCAGCTATCGGCAGTGCTGTCGGACTGGGAAATGTATGGAGATTCCCTTACCTGGCTCATAAGTATGGAGGGGGTGCTTTTTTAATTCCGTATTTATCGGCATTATTTATTTTGGGCATCCCGCTTCTGATACTTGAGTTCGCGATCGGCCAGAAATTGCAGAAAGGCGCGATTGATGCTTTCAGGACAGTAAACCACAGGCTCAGAGGTATCGGCTTCGGCGCTGTTTTTTCGGGTTTTGTGGTGGTTGTGTATTATGCGGTAGTCATGGCTTGGTGTCTGCATTATTTTGTTAATTCATTTCAGGCTGATCTGCCATGGGCAGGGGATGCAAAGGGATACTTTTTTAATTCAGTACTGCAGATAACAGACAATATCGGAACGATCGGAGGGATCAACTGGCCGATCTTTTCAGCCTTGTTCGTAATATGGGCAATTATTTATTTTTCAGTATGGGGGGGGGTCAAAAGTGTCGGCAAGGTAGTTTCAATCACAATGCCGCTGCCGATAATACTGCTCATTATCCTTTTCATACGGGGGATTACGCTTGATGGCTCTTTCTCAGGCATATATTATTATATAAACCCTGATTTTAAAGCGTTGTACGATCCAGAGATCTGGCTAGCGGCGGCTTCGCAGATATTTTTCACGCTGAGTCTGGGATTCGGGATTATGGTTGCGTATGCAAGTTATAACAAGGAAACCCAGGATGTGGCCGCTGACGCCTACACAACTGCAATTACAAACTCGGCTATAAGTCTTTTTGCAGGCTTTGTAGTATTCGCTGTGCTTGGTTATATGGCGGCATCAACCGGTGTCAATGTCGAAGAAGTTGTGGCCTCAGGCCCGGGATTAGCGTTCGTGGTTTTTCCAGAGGCATTGTCTTTAATGCCATGGGCTCCGTTTTTTTCGGCAATATTCTTTTTGACATTGTTATTGCTCGGCATTGACAGCGCTTTTTCACTGGTAGAAGCTGTTAACACCGTTATAGTTGACAGAATGGGGCATGTCCCGGTTAAGAGAGTAGCGTTTTATGTTTGCACATTAGCGTTCTTAATGGGATCAATTTTTACTACAGGGGCCGGACTATATTTTCTTGATATCGTGGATCATTTTGTTACCAATTTCGGTCTTGTTCTGGTGGGAATATTTGAATGTATAGCTGTCGGCTGGATATATAAAGCGGATAAACTGCGTGCATACATTAACAAAGTCAGCTGGCGCAATACCGGCAGATGGTGGAATGTTACAATTAAATTTATTATTCCTCCTATTCTTATACTGCTGGTCATAATCCAGTTCTTTAAAGAGATAAAAACAAATTATGAAGGCTATCCTGACTGGGCAATCGCAATCGGCTGGGGTGTTGTGGTTGTGCCGTTACTTATCGCGGTTATACTGGCAATAATATCAAAAATCGAAGAAAAAGCAGTTGAATGAAATTAAATATGTGATCTGTCGAGGACCTGTGAGAAAGAAGACACTGAAATTTACTATTGCTGTTTCAGCAGTGCTAATGGCTGTACTTGTCAGCCTGCCGGCAGGCTGCAGGGCCCAGCATAAAGAACAGGCTCCGCCTTCCGCGCGGAGTTTCGATGATATTCAGATGTGGATTGATGTCTTTGAAAGCCCGAAGAGAGATGAGTCGCAGAAGCCGGATGAAGTTGTAGCGAACATGGACCTCAAACCCGGGGATATAGTTGCCGACATTGGAGCCGGCACAGGCTATTTTACCCGCAGGTTCGCCAGGGCTGTCGGCCCTGAAGGAAAGGCCCTCGGACTTGATATGGAAAATTCAATGGTCGAATATATGAAAGAAGACGCCGGGAAACTTAATTTAAAGAACTATATCGTTCGGACAGTCAGGACCGATGATCCGGAGCTGAGGAAAAATTCAGTCGATGTTATTTTTCTGTGCAATACGTATCACCATATAGAAAACAGGGAAGAGTATTTCAACAGAATAAAAGACAGTTTGAAACTCGACGGCAGGGTGGTTATAGTTGACTATTTTAAGAAACCTTTACCTGTCGGTCCGCCTTCAGTTGAACATAAACTGGCAAAAAACACAGTGATTGATGAAATGCGGAAGACCGGTTATCGTCTGACTCAGGATAAGGATTTCCTCCCGCATCAGTATTACCTTGAGTTTAAACTCTAAGGATTTTAAGAGCTTTCGCCATCATGCAGGCAGTACGCTGCATCCTTGCAACTTTCCGCGCAATTTATCATACTAAGAAAATGAGACCCATAAAACTTTTCGTTCTGTTCTCCCTGCTATTTTTATCATATAACGATGTGTGCGCGTTTGAAGCTGAAGTTGTGCCCCGGGAGATCGCTCCAGGCGATGCATTTATGGTAAAGGTCAGCGGCCTGTTTAACGCCGATGATCCGGAGGCGGTTCTTGATAACAGGGCTTTGTATTTCAGCAGCTGCGGCAGGGGCTGTTTTGTCGCGGTCAGCGCGGTAGGCATGGATACAAAGGCCGGAAAATATGATATTCGTCTGTCGACCGGAGAACTCAGTGCCACATTGGATCTTATTGTCAGAGATGCCGATTTTCCCACGATAAATCTGACACTGCCTGATAATAAGGTCTTCCTCGGTCCGGAAGACCTCAAGAGAGCGCAGAAGGAAGCTGAAAAACTGAAGACAATATGGAAAAAGAGATCAGAAAGTCATTGGGACGCGAATTTTATACTTCCTATTGAAAATGAGACCTCCACAGCGTTCGGCACAAAACGGATAATGAACGAGAAAAAGACCAGTATTCATAAAGGAGTTGATTTCAGAGGCAAAAGAGGAGAGCCTGTTAAGGCATTTAATAATGGAAAAGTAATAATAGCCGAGGAACTTTTCTTCGGGGGTAACACACTTATTCTTGATCACGGCCAGGGGATATTCAGCATTTATATGCATTTATCAGAGATCAGTGTCAGGCCTGAAGAGATGGTTTCGAGAGGTGATGTCATAGGGTCAGTCGGTTCATCAGGCAGGGCAACGGGCCCCCATCTTCATTTTGGCGTAAAAGTCCGGAATATCAATTCTAATCCTATGTCTTTCATGAAATTTGATCTGCGATCTGTAACAAATGGAAAGGGAAAGGACTGACGAAATTATTGGTATAAGCCGGTGTGCCAGGTGCGGGCACAGGCTTAATGGTGAAATAGAGTGTCCTTTCTGCTCTGTATTCCCGGATCGGCCTGTCAAAAAAGCAGTGCCGAAATGGGTATTTATAACTGCCTGCTTTCTGAGCTCTCCTCTTAGTCTATACTCAATAGTCAAAACAAAACGGCTCAACGCGATTGAGAAAATAGCCGCATTCACTGGATGTTTTCTCTGGTTCTGGTTTTTCAGCTTGTGGTTCTGAGACGGGCATGTTTGAGTTTTTGAATCTGAAAAAAAGATTGCAATTCCCGGTGTTCCTGATAATATTAAAAGTATGTTTAATATATTCATATAGGAGGATGCATGCAGATAACGAATGACCTTGAAAAACTCGCAAAGCTTGTCCGGTATTATTCTATTCTATCAAGCACTGAGGCAGGTTCCGGACATCCGACATCTTCATTGTCTGCCGCAGACCTGATGACATGCCTTTTTTTTGGAGGGTTCTTCAGATATGACCTGGAAGATCCGGCGCATCCCAACAATGACCGGCTGGTTTTTTCAAAGGGGCACGCTTCACCGCTTTATTATGCTTTATGGGCGGCAGCCGGGAGTATTACAGATGAGGAATTGAAAACGTTCAGAAAATTCGGCAGCAGGCTTGAAGGGCATCCGACAAAGGCGTTTGAACATGTAGAAGCTGCCACTGGATCTCTGGGGCAGGGACTTTCGATCGGGGTGGGTATTGCCATGAACGCGAAATACCTTGATAAACTGCCATACAGGACATTCGTACTTCTTGGCGACAGTGAAATGGCAGAGGGATCACAGTGGGAAGCCATACAGATCGCGTCACATTATAAGCTGGACAATCTGGTTGGGATAATGGATGTGAATCGTCTTGGACAGCGCGGAGAGACAATGTATGGTCATGACACAGACGCCTATAAGAAGCGTGTTTCCTCCTTTGACTGGGAAGCGATTGTAATTGATGGTCATTCACTTAAGGACATCCTTTCTGCTTTTGAGGCGGCTCTTCAGGTAAAAGGCAGGCCTTGCATGATCATAGCGAAAACATTGAAGGGGAAGGGCGTATCGTTTATTGAAGATCAGGACGGCTGGCACGGGAAAGCATTAAAAAAAGAAGATTTTCAGAGGGCAGTTGAAGAGTGGGGAGGAATTGACGCAAAAGTAAGGGGTCAATTGCTGAAACCGGATGACATGAGACCTGAACGCATGAGGCCGGAAGAAGTGGAAGCTCCGGCATACATAAAAGATGAGCTGACGGCCACAAGAAAGGCCTATGGCAATGCACTTAAAAGGATATATCCTGCGTATCCCGATATTGTGGTGCTTGACGCTGAAGTCAGTAACTCAACTTATTCGGAGATATTTAAGAAAGAATATCCGGAAAGGTTTTTTGAAATGTTCATTGCTGAACAGAATATGGCCGGCGCTGCGGTCGGGCTATCCAACAGAGGGAAGATACCCTTTGTTTCTACGTTTGCAGCGTTCTTTTCGCGGGCTTATGACCAGATAAGAATGAGCCGGTACTCTGACGCGAATATTAAATTTTGCGGTTCTCACGCGGGTGTGTCAATTGGAGAGGACGGAGCGTCTCAGATGGGACTTGAAGATATTGCCATGTTCAGGGCGATCCTGAACAGTGTAGTCTTCTACCCTTCAGACGCGGTGTCGACTGAGAAACTGGTTGAGCAGGCTGCGAAACACAGAGGAATCGTGTATATACGCATGACAAGGCAGGCTGTGCCTGTTATCTACTCAAAGGATGAAGAATTCATAATAGGCGGTTGTAAGGTGTTGACAGTCAGCGAAAATGATGTTATTACCGTTGTCGGAGCTGGAATAACTTTACATGAGGCTCTCCAGGCTTATGAGGAATTAAAAAAAGAAGGCATTTTCATAAGAGTTGTAGATCTTTACTGCATAAAACCGATCGATGCAAAGACCCTTCATGATGCCGTTGTAAACACAAGGGCGGTCATTACTGTTGAAGATCATTTTGAAGAGGGGGGGCTGGGTGAAGCTGTAAAAAGTGTGTTTGCTGAAAAACCGGTGCCTGTCTACTCACTGTCTGTCAAAAAAATGCCAAAGAGCGGAAAACCCGGGGA